>ULWX01028574.1_pt1 | contig 29733 bp, 25 predicted proteins | sample 1960851 | NCBI WGS metagenome assembly ULWX01 (sample SAMEA4835826, study PRJEB28245) | human gut metagenome | biome: gut microbiome; material: fecal sample | place: Denmark | collected 2008 | reverse complement strand
TATTATTTCGATGCAAACGGGCTGAACTACCGGAAACGCTGGATAACGGATAATAACGGTGACAAGCGTTATATGGGTGATGACGGGGCCATGAAGAAAAAAGAATGGTTTGTCATCAGCGGCCTGGACTCCAGGAATGCGGATTATAATAACTGGTACTATGCGGAGCGTGACGGAAAGGTCATCGTAGATAAGTGGCATAAGATTGACGGGAAGTACTACTGCTTTAACGCCTCCGGCGTTATGCGCAAGGGCTGGCTTACAGAGACTCCGGAGGATGACGACAAGGAGAGCTCCTATTACTACTGCGCAGAAGACGGAGCCAGGGCAACGGGATGGCAATGGCTGGAGATACCGGAAAGCTGGATGGATAATACCGATGTGGCGGATTATGTACAGGAACACGGACAGTATGCTTACTTTTACTTCAGTACGTCCTCGGGAAAGAAGAAACGGTCCGAAGGCGGTAGGCAGGAAAAGGATGTGGACGGCATCACCTATTGTTTTGACAGCTACGGCATCATGTATCCCGGGTGGGTAAAAATGAGCAGTACTGTGCCTGAAATCAAGGGATACCGTTATTTCTACCAGCCGGAAACAGAAAAGGATAAGAAGTATATTCCCGGAGAAAAGGTGGAAAGCGCCTGGCTGAAGTTAGAGGGCCCTCCGGACGCCAGCGGTTCAGGCCAGAAGGAGTGGTATTACTTCGATAATACAGGAAAGCCGGTGTGCGGCGGCGAGGACAGCTATGAGATAAAGAAAATCGGCGACGGGTATTACATTTTCGATATGTTCGGTGCAGCACAGTTCGGTCTGGTTGAGGTAAAGGGCGACTTTTATTACTGCGGCACAGAGGATGGGGACAGGAAATGCATGGTGGGGAAAGCCATGGTGGATGACGGCGTCAGCGCCACCCGTTCACAGTATTATTTTGATATCAAGGGCAAGGGTATCACAGGTATCAAGGACGGTTATGCATACTATAAGGGGAAGATGCAAAAGGCAGATAAGGCTGCCCGCTATGAGGTGTTCGATATTCCGGGGGAAGGGAAATGCCTGGTGAACGCATCCGGGAAGGTGATGAAGAATACAAAGGTGACTGACGGCAACGGCCAGAAATGGGAGACCGGGGCCGGCGGGAGTATTAAGGTTTACGGGTCGGATGAGGTTGCGGAGCTGGAGGTGCCGGAGGCTACGGTGTCGTATTAGAGATAGAAAGTTGGGATGTTTAGGATGAGGGAAGCGATACAGAAGACGAACCATTTGTTCGCGGGTTAATAGATGAAGAGAATAAAAGAAATGAAAACAATAGAAAAACAGTGAAAAAAGGCAGACATGAATTATCAATGTGATTAAAGGGGTTACCATTCTCGGCTAATTGCCGTATTTTAGCTCATATATGAACCCGCTGATTAGATAAATGTTGAATGCGAGAGGTAGAAAAGAGAAATGATGATTAATCCGTTTAAAAACAAAATTTGGCTGTCATCGCCCACAATGCACGGTGACGAATTGAAGTATGTTACCGAGGCTTATGAAACAAATTGGATGTCCACTGTAGGAAAGAATATTAACGAAGTAGAGCGATTGATTGCTGAAAAGGTTGGTGTCCGATATGCAGTCGCATTATCGGCAGGAACAGCATCTCTACATCTTGCCATGAAGCTTGCGGGAGAAGCTATGTATGGTCAGCCTGAAATCGGAAAAGGAGCGTTAAACCAACGAAAAGTTTTCTGCTCTGACGTTACGTTTGATGCTACGGTGAATCCGGTAGTCTATGAGGGCGGTATCCCTGTTTTCATTGATACCGAGCGTGACACCTGGAATATGGCCCCTGTGGCTCTGGAAAAAGCATTTGAAATTTACCCGGATGTCAAGGTAATCGTTGTCGTACATCTGTATGGAACACCGGGAAAGCTTGATGAAATTAGAACGATAGCTACTGCCCATGGAGCTGCCATCATAGAGGATGCGGCAGAATCCCTGGGCGCTACTTATAAAGGAAAACAGACCGGCAGTTTTGGAGACTATGGCTGCATCAGTTTCAATGGAAATAAGATTATTACCGGTTCATCCGGTGGAATGTTCCTGACCGATTCCAAAGCGGATGCTGAAAAGGTACGCAAGTGGTCAACGCAAAGCCGGGAAGCAGCTCCTTGGTATCAGCATGAGGAGCTTGGCTATAACTACCGTATGAGCAATGTGATTGCCGGAGTTGTGCGTGGGCAGATACCATATTTGGAGGAGCATATCGCAAAAAAGAAAGCCATCTATATGCGATATAAAGAAGGTCTGAAAGACCTTCCTGTGCAGATGAACCCTTATGATGAAAAGAACAGTGAGCCGAATTTTTGGTTGAGCTGCATGGTGATTGATAAAGATGCCATGTGTGAACAGGTTCGCGGGGAGCAGAAAGCGCTCTACATAAGCGAACCGGGTAAAAGCTGCCCGACGGAGATTCTGGAAACTTTGGCCAAGTACAATGCAGAAGGTCGTCCAATCTGGAAGCCGATGCACGAACAGCCGTTTTTCCGAATGAACCCGTTTATCACTAGTGAGGGAAATGGCAGAGCCAAAACGAATGCCTATATTAAAGGCGCCTGTATGAATGTGGGCATGGATATTTTTGAAAGAGGTTTGTGCCTGCCCAGTGATAACAAGATGACTGTTGAGGAGCAGGAGCAGATTATTGAGATTGTTAGAAGTTGTTTCTGAAGCCCTGAAACATAAATGGGCAAGAAACATGAAGAAAAAGATAACATTGAAAGTGCTGTAGGAGGACGAAAGGATATGGGGCATAAAAAAGGCTTTTTTGAAAAGCACATAAAACGTCCCCAGGATTTTCTGTGTGCATTACTTGCGTGTATTGTTTTAAGCCCTGTCATGCTGGTGATTGCGATTCTGGTAAAGATAAAGATTGGTTCCCCTGTCCTGTTTGTTCAGGAAAGACCGGGATTACATGGAGAGATATTTAAGCTGCACAAGTTCCGGACGATGACCAATGAGAGAGGTGAAAATGGAGAATTACTGCCGGATGAACAGCGCCTTACACCTTTTGGAAAACGGCTTCGTTCTACGTCGCTGGATGAACTACCGGAACTGGGGGCTATCCTGTCCGGACGGATGGCGGTTTGCGGACCCCGGCCGCTTTTGTCAAAATATCTGCCACTCTACAATGAGCATCAGGCGAGACGGCATGAGGTCAGACCGGGCTTTACTGGGTTGGCACAGGTAAATGGAAGGAACTTTATTAGCTGGGAAGAAAAGTTTGATTTGGATGTGGAGTATGTAGACCACATTACATTTCTTGGTGATTGGAAAATCATCTTTAAGACTGTATGGACTGTATTGAAACGAGAAGGAATCAATTCTGAAACCTCTGCAACCATGGAAGAATTTAAGGGTACAGAAGCTGCTGAAGTAAAAGATAATACAGAGGTATAAATATGAGAAAATTGGCAATTATCGGTGCAAGTGGTCACGGAAAGGTAGTTGCAGATATTGCAAGAAAGAACGGTTACAGTGAGATTGTTTTTTTGGACGATGATGAGAGAATCCATGAATGTGGAGGTTATCCAGTCACAGGGAAAAGTGCCGAAGCTGGAATGATAGATGCTGATGTAATCGTTGGGATTGGCAATGCAAGTGTTCGGAGGCGGATACAGGAATCCATTCCAGATGAAAAACTGATTACACTCATTCATCCGGATGCAGTTGTTGCGGAAGACATTGTAATAGGTACAGGAACTGTAGTCATGGCTGGCACTGTCATCAACCCGGGAGCAAGGATAGGAAAGGGCTGCATCATCAATACCTGTTCGTGCGTAGATCATGATTGTGAAGTGAGCGATTATGTACATATCGCGGTGGGAAGCCATTTGTGCGGGACTGTCTCTGTGGGAAATGAAACATGGATTGGTGCAGGAGCAACCGTCAGCAATAATGTTTCTATCTGTTCCAACTGCATGATTGGTGCTGGATCAGTAGTAGTGAAGAATATTGATTTAGCCGGAACATATTTTGGAGTTCCGGCAAGAAACACTATCTAAAAGAAACGGAGTAAAACGATGGCATTAACATTGATGTATATTACAAATAATCCTCTTACGGCGCACATTGCGCAGGAAGCAGGTGTTGATCGTATCTGGATTGATATGGAATACATAGGCAAGGATGAAAGACAAGGCGGGATGGATACGGTCAGGAATCATCATACTATTGATGATATAAAAAAAATGCGCCCGATTGTTACGAATGCGGAACTTATGGTCAGAGTAAATCCGTTACATACGGCTGCTGAGGATTATTGTAGCTCTGAGGATGAGATTAATCAGTCTATTGAGGCAGGTGCTGATGTAATAATGCTTCCTATGTTTAAAACCGCGGATGATGTTAAGAAGTTTGTGAGCTATGTCGATGGCAGGGCAAAGGTACAGCTTCTTGTGGAAACAGCCGAAGCCGCAGCTAAAATTGATTCTATTCTGGAAGTTCCAGGAGTTGACGAGATTCATATTGGACTAAATGATTTACATCTTGCTATGCACAAAGCTTTCATGTTTGAACTGATTTGTGATGACACGGTTGCAAGTCTTTGCAAAAAAATCAAAGCAAAAGGCATCAAATATGGATTTGGTGGAATTGCTCGAGTTGGGTATGGGATGCTTCCGGCAGAGCATATTATTGCAGAACATTATCGTCTTGGTTCAACAGCAGCTATTCTCTCCAGAGGCTTCTGTGATGCCAATATTGTAAAAGACCCTATGGAGATTGAATCTATTTTTGTAAAGGGTGTAAGCGATATAAGGCTGAAGGAGCATGAGGTTGCTCAATATAGTGAGGAACAATATCTGAAAAACTTGGATATAATTCGAGAAAAAGTTTCGGTAATAGTAGCAAATAAAAAAGGAAAAGGATAATTTAATGAAAAAGATTTGCATGATAACTACAGTGTCGTTGACACTTAAGGTTTTTGTTATGGAAACAGCTAAATATTTACATAAACAATGTGGTTATGATGTAACTCTGATTTGTGATAATGACGAAGAATTTAAGATTTCATTGCCAAATTACATACATTATATCCCTGTACATATGGCAAGAGGTGTAGATATTACTGGCATAAAGTCCATTATTGAATTTATTAAAATCTTTAGAAATGTAAAGTTTGACATGGTTCAGTATTCCACGCCGAACGCTGCCTGTTATGCAAGTATTGCAGCTAAAATAACGAAGGTTCCTGTCCGGTTATATTGTCAGTGGGGGATTCGTTATGTTGGAATGGACGGAATATCTCGAAAAATCTTTAAAGCCATTGAGAAAATGGTATGTAGAAATTCAACCGATATCCGGGCTGTCAGCCCAATGAATAAGGCATTTGCAGTATCAGAAGGACTTTATCCAGAAGAAAGAGCTATTGTTGTAGGAAAAGGCGGTACGATTGGTGTAGATATGCAGCGGTACGATATTTCAAAAAAGGCAGACTATCGTTCCGCAATTCGCAATCAATACGGTATATCTGATGAAGCTTTTGTATATGGTTTTGCTGGGCGTGTTTCGGTGGATAAGGGCTTTACAGAATTACTGACAGCATTTCGGATAATTAGAGAATCGGAGCCGAATGCGAAGCTGTTTATCGTTGGCTCTATGGAAGATAATTGCGATGTTCCGGTTGAGATTTTGGAGTGGGCGAGAAAATCAGAGCAGGTTGTTATGACCGGAATGGTTGACGGGTCGAAGATGAATGAATACTATTCGGCAATGGATGTATTGGTTCACCCGACATATAGAGAGGGGTTCGGAATGGTGCTTCAGGAAGCTGGCGCATTGGGAATTGCCATGATTACTACAAAAATCCCTGGCGCTTCGGAGGTAATGGAGAATGGAATCTCTTGTGTACTCGTAGAGCCGAAGAATATATCTGAGCTTGCTAGTGCAATGAAAAGGTTGATTTCGGATGTAGGACGGACGAAAGAGATTGGGCAAGCAGCATTTGAAAGAACAAAGCAATATTATAATCGCCCAATTATGCTTGAAAATCAAAAAGCAGACTATGAAAAGCTATTAAGTAAACGAGGAACTCAGACATTATGAGAATTGTATTAACAGAAAAGGATTTAGATAATAGTGGATTTCCCTCTGATGTACGAGTGATGAAAATTACATATAAAACCATAGATGCTTATGACCATAACAGCGATGTTATTGCAATTGCTGGTTCAAGAGCAATTGCGATTAAGGCTGACAAGATGGATTTTCCTGGTTTGAAGTTTTTTCAGTTAACAAGTGCTGGATTTGATGAAGTGCCATTGGAAGAATTCAGAGATAGAGGTGTGATGGTTGCAAATGCCGGAAGTACATATAGTGTTCCGATTGCAGAAACTGTTGTGCTTGGAATGCTGCTTATGGCAAAAAAACTTCACTCAAATCCGAACAATCGTCATGCAAAGATTCAACGTCACTATATTGAAATCCAGGAACTGTATGTAAAGAAGGCCATTATTCTGGGGGCTGGTAGTATTGGGACGGAAATTGCCAAACGTCTTTCCGGGTTTGGCATGATTGCTGATGGATATGCCCAAAGGGAAAAAATAAGACCTTATTTCAATCGCGTTATTTGCGGACGTAAAGCTTTAGCTGAAGAAATTGGAAACTATGACTATGTAATTTCTACTTTGCCGGGCAGTGAAAGTACAAGAGGTTTTTTTGACAAAGAGCTGCTCAGCAGAATGAAACAGACTTCGGTGATTGTGAATGTAGGACGAAAAGCAGTATTCAAGGAGGATGATTTCTTTGCGGCCCTAAAGACCGGGTCTATTGGCGGAGCGGTTCTGGATATGTTTGAGAGTATCCCCAATCCGGTTACGAACAGATTCAGAAGGCTTCGCAATGTTATCATATTGCCGGGCGTAGCAGCCATTTCACAGGAAGTTAATGTACGATTAAAAACGTATTGTGAAGCGAATATATTATCTGCTATAGAAGGAAAAAAGGTAATGGGTATAGTTAATGAGGTAGAATAAATGTTTTTCAGTATTATAATTCCAATCCACAATTCAGAAAAATATCTGAGACAATGCATAGATAGTATATTGGCACAAACTTGCAGGGATTTTGAAGTTATTTTGGTCAATGATGGATCGGAGGATGATAGTCCGAGAATTTGCGACCAATACTGCGACGAAGATACGCGATTTCATGTAATCCACCGAAAACAAGGAAAAGGAGCCGCATCAGCTCGAAATGCAGGAACCAATATGGCGTCAGGAGACTACATTGTCTATATTGATAGTGATGATTATATAGAAGATGTAATGTTCCTGGATGATATAAGGGAACAGGCAGAAAAGGGATATGATGTCATTTGTTATAAGTTCAGAAAATATTATGAGGATACTGATGAAATGACAGCCTGCACTTTTTCAATGCCAGTACCAATGGAGAGTGAAACAATAGGAGACTATGTAAACAGACTCGTGAAATGTGATGCGTTTTACTGTGCGCCTTGGACAAAAGCCATTCGCAGAAAAATCCTGGTGGATGGAGGAGTTGAATTTAAAGAAGGGCTGTTGAGCGAAGATCAAGAGTGGTATTACCATGTTTTGATTGGAGCAAATTCTATTATTGGCATTGACAAGAGCTATATTATATACAGGCAGCACAAGAGTTCCACTTCAGTATCCTGGACAATGAAAAATCTTACAGACACAATTAGCATAATCACGTTTTGGAAGAAAGAAATAGAAAGAATTAATTTACCAGATGACTATAAAAATTCAATTTTAAATTCAATGGCAAAATTATACTGCAATTTGCTTATTGGGTATACAAGGTATTCTAATATTGATAAGAAAAGCGAGTATAATAATTTGAAAAAATTGGCTGGATTGATGGATTACCACAGGAATCCGAGAGTTAATACTTTCTATAGAGTATATAAGGTTGGCGGATTTACTGCATTGATGATGGTATTGAAGATAATTTGTAAGTTGAGGTAGTTATAGATGAAGAAGGAAGATTTCCCAAAGGTATTGGTTGTTACAACGAATGCTTGGAGGGATAATACAGGAATCAATACACTGATAGAGTTTTTTAAATGCTGGAATCCAAATCGTATTGCACAGATTTATACAAAAGCAACGTTTCCTAAAACCACGGTTTGTAATAAGTTTTTCAGTATTTCAGAGAATGCTGTCATGAGAAGCGTCATGAACAGAAGCATTACGACGGGGAAAGAAGTTCATAACGAGACTGTTGATTCAATTATGGACAATCCATCAGCAAAAAAAGAACAAAAAATATACTCTTCCTATAAGGGTAAAGTAAGGGAATTATTGTCCATTTGCAGAGAAATTGTTTGGAAATATGGGAAATGGAAAACCGCAGAGCTGGACTATTTTATTGATGAATTTAATGCAGATGTGCTGTTTATTCCGATTTATCCAACAATATATATGGGAAGAATCCAAAAGTATATTATTAGCCGCACTCAAAAACCTGTGGTGTCCTACTTAGCGGATGACAATTATACCTACAAGTCTGTACATAAAAATCCCATTTCTCTGATTCACCGACACATTCTGCGTAAATATGTCAAGTACATTATTGAACATAGCACGAAGCTAATGGTGATTGCACCAAAACAGAAGGAAGAGTATGACAGGATTTTTTGTACGGATAGCGTAGTCATGACGAAAGGGATTGATTTTAATCCGTTTGAGTCTTATCAAGCCGGAAATCCGATTAAGATGGTATACACGGGTAAGCTGATTATCGGCCGTTGGAAATCTCTTGCAGCAATTGCGGAGGCTTTTGGAGGAATCAATCGGGATGGTATTAAGATTACGCTTGATATTTACACCACAGATTCTTTGACGGATGAACAGACCAAATTGCTGAATCGTAATGGCTGCTCTGTTAAAGGTGCTTTGACATTGGAACAGGTGAAGGCGGTTCAGAAAGAAGCGGATATTCTTGTTTTTGTGGAGAGCCTTGAGAAGAAGTTCAGAAACACAGCCAGACTTTCCTTCTCTACTAAGATTACGGATTATCTGAGAAGTGGCAAGTGCATTTTTGCAATCGGAGATAAGGACATTGCACCGATTGATTACTTTAACCGGTATGACTCCGCAGTGACGGCTATCAGCTACGAGCAGATTTCAGAAAAACTGACTGAACTGGTGAATGCTCCGGATTTAGTTTTAGAGTATGCAAAAAAAGCATACGATTGCGGAGTGGAACACCATGAACGTGGGCGTATGGATAGTATTCTAATCCATACAATCGAACAGGCAAATTTGAAGCAGCGGGGGAAAGGTAATGGAAAATAAAATTACAAAATCCGTGTATCCGGGAATTGACATCGGAAAATTTTTTTGTGCATTTTTGATTCTATTTTACCATTATTTTAGCGAGCATGGTTCACTGCCAGGTCTATTGGAAGAAGCGCTTTCGCTGTATGCTGTAGCCGTAGCGCTCTTTATGGTCATCAGTGGATTTCTTCTTTATAATAAACTTGAGGGGATTTATAACAGAGAAGAACGCTGGAGTATTGTAAAAAAACAGGTTTTGAGAATTTACAGAATATACCTTTTGTGGAGCATTCCTTATTTGCTTTTTACAATTTTACGCTGGGACTGGAATTCTATATCTGCTGGTTTTGTCTTATGGAAAATTCAGGGGTGGGTTTTCCAATCTACCTTTTATACAATCTGGTTTATGCCAATGTTGGCAATCGGCACACTGCTGACTTTTTGGCTGACTGAAAAACTTCCCAATGCCGCTGTTAATGTGTTAGCAGAAGCCTTGTTGATTCGAAAAATATCGGGAGGGCATACAGGAATTGACTTAACAATTATGATGATTCCTACGGTATTCTGTATTTTAGGGTTTCTGATTTCAATCCGTTTGCCAGATGGAAAATATGCAAGATGGATGCGAAACATGAGTATACTGATTTTTATGAGTCAGAGACTATTTTTGACAGTATTACCGCAGTGTTTTCCGGTGGTGTTTTTCTTTGTATTTATGAATAAATATATTGGAGCAACAGCGATTATCTTGGTGACTGTTCTTTTTTCATCGCTTGTTATTCAAATATCAAAAAAGAAAGCATTTTTCAAAAACTATATTAACCCTATAGTGTAAAAAACTGAATACTACAGGATAAGTAGAAGTGTGCGCCAAATGCTGTATTTGCGGGGCGAATAAAATGCAAAGGGAGATTGAGTCATGAAAGTAATGCAAATAAATGCAGTATATGCTTCTGGAAGTACAGGGTATATTGTTAGTGATATTCATACACTTTCGATTGAGAATGGAATTGATTCATACGTTGCATATTCTACATCACCTTTGTCGAGAAACGAAATTGTTAATGGATATCAAATAGGAAATACTTTTGGGAAAAAGATTCATGCTTTATTGGGAAGGATAAATGGGAAGCAAGCATACTTTTCCAAAATTGCAACATGGAATTTATTAAAGTATATTGAAACAGTAGAACCGGATATTGTGCATTTACATAATCTACATAGTAACTTTATCTATCTAAATATGCTCCTTGACTATTTAGCGAAAAAAAGAATAAAAACAATTATTACATTACATGATTGCTGGTTTTATACGGGTGGGTGTTTTCATTATGCATCTGCAAGATGCGATGGGTGGTTAAAAGAATGCGGTCACTGTCCTAAGAAAAAAAAAGATACCTCCGCATTATTCTGTGATGCTTCAAAGAAGATATTAAAGGATAAAAAGAAGTATTTGTCTAAGGTAGATGATTTAACAATAGTTGGAGTGTCTGAGTGGATATCGCATGAGGCAAAGAGGACTTTTTTGGGATGCAAAAAGATTATTACAATACATAATGGAATTGATACAGATTTTTTTAGGCCAAGTTTTTCTGACTTTAGAATAAGGAATGGGATTGGAAATGAAAAATTTGTGATTTTAGGTATAGCAAATAAATGGTTATTACCAATTAATCAGACATTATTAACTGCGATGATTGATTTTTTGTATGAAGATATGGTTTTTGTTATGATTGGCTGTACAGAAAAACAGAGACAGATATTACCCGAAAAAATCAAGGCATTTCCCTTCATTTTTGACAGAAGCGAATTGAGAAATATTTATTCTGCATGTGACGTATTTACGAACTGTACATGGGAAGAATCTTTATCTTTAGTTAACGTAGAAGCACAAGCTTGTGGAGTTCCTGTCGTCACATATTCAGACACTGGGGTATATGAAACAGTTGATGGTATGTCTGGTTTTAAAGTAAGAAACGGAGACATTAAAGAGTTTTTAGATGCGATTCAGACAGTAAAAAATAAGAAGAAACAAAGCTATTCTAAAAAATGCAGAGAGTTTGTTATTAAGGAGTTCAATAAGGGGACAAACTATAAGAAATATTTAGAATTATATAAAAATGAGTGTGTAATATGAGTGAAAATAGAAATAATCGAATTTTAACGATAGACACGATATTTATAGTGTTCTTTTCAATGTATTATATATTGCCTTCGGTTTCGGCAAAATTGACATTCCTTTTTCCGTTAGCACTTGTCTTTGTTTATATTGTGATAGGTACAATACGAAATGGTATGAAATTGTCGACTATTATTGTAAAATATTTATTTCTAATCGCTTTTATATCATTCTTGTACATGATTTTGACTGATGCAAGTTCAATCGCTGCTGATGTATCAGACCGAGGATTAAAAAGGTTTTTGAGTAAATATTATCAAATGGCTATGATGTTTTTTCCTCTACTTTTTCTAAAGAGAATAATAGATTTTTCTCCTTTTAGAGTAAAAAAAATTGTACTTATTTTCTCGTATGCACTTTTTGCATATGTAATGCTTTTTACGATACAAGAACTAAGAATTAATCCAAATATTACAAGAGCGTGGGCAGGATTCAAAGAAAACAGTGCAAACAATGTTGCAAATTATTATTTCGTTTATGCAATACCTTTTACAATAGCGATAAGCACTATGTTGGCGTGTAAAGCAAAAAGAGTCGTGATTAAAGCAATTATGGTAGCGCTGATTATCTATCAGGTTTATTTTTTGCTTTTGGCACAATATACGTTATCCGTTTTAATATCGATTATTGGTATTTGTGCAGAAATATATTGTAATACTAAGCCTGGAAGAAATAAAACAGTCCTTGTATTGTTATTTGCTATACTTGCAATTTTATCTCCGTGGCTTTTAAAAACGGCAGCATCACACGTGCCGTCTGAACAGATGGCAATTCGACTATATGAGATTTATTATTTCTTAGTGGGAGGTGATGTATCAGGATACAATTTGAACGGACGAATGACATTATATACTGAAACCATAAAAGCTTTTTTGAAATCACCATTTTGGGGTAATAGGCATTTGGATTTTGATGGTCATGCAACATTCCTGACTGTATTATCAGATTTGGGATTATTAGGGGGCATTCCATTCTATTATTTGTATTTTTCTTCACAGAAAAGAGTGAGAGCGATTATTAATGATAAAGGTAATTGCTACTGGCCTGTTTTTCTAATGTTGGCTTTAATGGGATTTACAAATCCTATACATACAGCACTACCGTTAATGTATGTAGTATGGTTTTTAGTGCCATTATCAATCGAAACCTTTATGGAATATGAGGAGATGACTTATGAAATCGTGGAAAACTGATGTGTCTGTGTTGCTTATCTTTTTCGTAAGAGATGATACTTTTGAAAGAGTTTTTGAAAGTGTAAAACAGGCAAGACCAAGAAGATTATTGCTTTGGCAAGATGGGCTGAGAGAAGGAAACAAAGGAGATTTGGAAGGAATTAAGAAATGTCGAAAAATTGCAGAGAGTGTGGATTGGGAATGTGAAATTTATAAACATTATAACGAGAAGAATCTTGGTTGCGATCCATCTACTTTTTTTGCTTTTAAGTGGGCCTTTTCTATAGTTGATAAGTGTATTATTTTAGAAGATGATCAGGTTCCGGGACAAAGCTATTTCATGTTCTGTAAGGAACTTTTAGATAAGTATGAGTTTGATGAAAGAATAAGCCATATTTGTGGTTATAATATATTCGGAGTTGCAACATGGTGTCCGAATGATTATATGTTTGCGTATACCGGTTCTGGTGCATGGGCAAGTTGGCGTAGAGTAGCAGATTCTTGGGAAGATAGGTATGAATTTTTGCACGATGAGTACGCTCTTCATAATCTAAAGCAAAAATACGGAAAAAGAAGTGAATCGTGGATAAAAACTGCGATTAGGCACGAAAAAACGGGTAAGGAGTATTGGGAGAGCATAGTTGGTCTGGGTTGTGCTATTAATTCACGTTATGCAATAATTCCGAAATACAATCTTGTTCAGAACCTGGGAATATCTGATAATGCAACACATAGTTCAGTGAATGATTTGAGATTGATAGGAAAGGATGAACAGAAACTATATTTGCGAAAAGGTGAGGAAATTACATTTCCACTTAAGCATCCTACGTATTTTATTCCAGATAATGTTTATATGACAATGCTAGATAAAAGGAACAACATGCTATTCATTGTTAAGGGAAAGACTCAAATGGTGATAAATATGATTAAATATAGAAAATTTGATTTATTATTAACAGCTATCAAACGAAAAATCACATCGAAAATTAGGAGGTAGGGTGGTGATTCCTGATTTCTAGTATTATACTCATCAATCTAAGCATATGATTCAATGGTTGGAGGGAGGGCTGTTGAGTATGCATAGTTGGGAAATAGATGTTGCTGTTATTGGCTATTTTTATTTGCAAAGGTTTATAAAACAGAGAGCAGACATGCCTCTGGATTTGTAGGGTCTTGTGTTTATATTGTAGTGATAAGAATACTGTTAAGGATATTATGCATTTGCTGAAGTTAAAATCATTTTATCCTTATGGAATGATAATTGAGAAGGATTAATATGAGTAAATACACGGTTTGTGGATATGATATTGACATATTACATGATAGAATGCTGAAGATTGCAATTGAGGTTGATAAGATTTGCAGGGCTCATGGATGGAAATGCTCGTTATATGGGGGATCTGTATTGGGAGCTATTCGCCATGATGGATTCATTCCATGGGATCATGATATCGATATGTGTATGCCCAGAAAGGACTATGATTGTTTCGTCAAATATATGATGAGACATCCAATTGAAAAGATTTTTTTTAGCAATTATAAATCTGAGAAACGATATCCAAATAGTTGGGGTAAGGTTAGATTGAATGGTACAGTTTTTGTGGAAAAAGAATTGTCAACGCTCAAAGAGTTGCATAATGGGGTATTTATCGACCTGCATCCAATTGATAATGTAACGCCCCTGACGATTAATTTGCAGGTGAGAATGGCAATGTTTTGGTCATGTATTGGGAAGGTCAAGAGCGGAATTTATTCTGGCTCAAAAAAAAAGATACAAATTTATAAAATGTTTTCATGGTTACCATATGAAATAATTAATACTTTTCGGGAATTTGCAATGAAGGTCTTAAAACCGTTTAAAACAAAATATGTCTATAAGGTGGCTCATCCTAATAATGGTATATATGTGATTGAGAGAAGCACTTTTGAAGATTTAATGGAACATCAATTTGAGGGGTATCAATTTTTTATTCCAAGAAATTATGATGAATTCTTAACAGAGAGATATGGAGACTATATGCAGATTCCACCGGAATCAGAAGTGCATGAATGCTGTACATCGATAGTGGAGTGTGAATTATGAGCTTTAATGAAGAATTATTATCAGTTATTATCCCGGTATATAATGTAGAGACTTATTTGAAAGCCTGTATAAATTCTATTATTAACCAAACATATAGGAATATTGAAATTATTCTTGTTGATGATGGGTCTACAGATATGTGTCCACAAATTTGTGATGAATATAAAATGCTTGATTCTCGGGTAAAAGTCATTCATAAGAAAAATGGAGGTCAAGGCTCAGCCAGGAATATGGGTATTAATATTGCAACCGGAAAATATGTGGCGTTTTGTGACAGTGATGACTTTATTGAACCTAATATGTATGAATCATTAATTACATCATTAGTCAATACGAATAGTGAAATGGCGATATGCGGATTTATAACCCATTCAGGTATTAGAGTAGTAAATTCAAAAATTCCAGGCAAGAATTATGTATGGGGCTCAACTAAAGATATTATAAGAGAGTACTTTAATTCAGCATATATTACGGGAAGTCCTTGCAATAAAGTATTTCTAAGACATATATTTAAAGAAGTTAGATTTCCAGAAGGAGTAGCTAGAGAAGATGTGTACATAATGCATCATGTTTTTGATAAATGTAATAGAGCGGTTCATGTGGGTGAATGTTTATATCATTATAATATTCGTGAAGGAAGTAACGAGCATCAATTGTTTCATCCTAAGTATTTAATCTCACTTGAAATTGCAGATGAGAGATGCAATTTTATAAAAAATAGTTATCCTGAGTTATTACCTTTAGCACAGAAATCATGTTATGGTGCAAGAATTTCTGCAATTAAAAAAATAACCAGGTCGCACATGATTAAAGAATATAGTGAAATCTATAATAGATTGATTGATTATTTAAAAAAGAATGAAGCACCGACTAGGAATTATCAAAGAATAAGATTTTTTATTTTATACCTACCGTTTATATATAAAATTGAAATGGATTATAAGTATTATTGGCGAAAAAAGATAAAAAAAATTATTCTTAGATTAAAAAATAATGAGGTTTAGTGAAAAGAATATGATGAGTGAGAATACAACAAAGCAGATACGTTTTGGTGCTGTACTTTCTTACGGTCAAATGATAATGAGCATTATTGTAGGAATAGTTTATACTCCTATTATGATTCGAAAATTTGGTCAAAGCGAGTATGGATTGTATAATACAGCAGCTTCAGTTATTTCAATGCTTTCAATTTTGAGCCTTGGATTTGGTAGTGGATATCTAAAGTTTTATGCGCAATATAAAACCGTTGATAAAAAGCAATCTATATACAGATTAAATGGCTTGTTTATGATTGTTTTTTCGATAATTGGGATTGTAGCGCTGATAATAGGTCTTTTTTTGACGACACATTTGGAAATGGTTTATAATGATGGTCTTACGGATAAGGAATATAGAATAGCTAAAATTTTAATGCTTTTATTGACTCTTAACTTGTCGATATCATTTCCAATGAGCGTATTTAACACAATTTTGTCTGCTAATGAAAGATTTATTTTTCAAAAAATAATAGGTATGGGAAAAACAATTGTAGCCCCTTTGCTGATAATCCCACTTTTATTTGCAGGATATAAATCTATTGTAGTTGTTTCGATAAATGTTCTGCTAGCAATAATAGTAGATGTGCTTAATATTTTTTATGTTATTCATATTTTACATGAGAGATTTATTTTTTTTGGTTTTGAAAAGGGCTTGTTTAAATCTATGTTTGTCTATACATCGTTTATTTTGATAAATACTATAGTTGGGCAAATTAATTGGAATATTGATAAAATATTATTAGGACGTTTTCAAGGGACTGCATCAGTGGCGATTTATTCTGTAGCGTCATCATTACATATATATTATGAAAATTTTTCTACATCTGTATCGAATGTTTTTAGAACTAGAGTTCACGTTATTGTGAATAGTTTTAATAACGATTCACTAGAACAAAGAAATCAGCTAACAACATTGATGATAAAGGTAGGGCGCATTCAGTTTGTAATTTTAGGATTGGTTTTTACAGGATTTATTTTTTTTGGCAAACAGTTTATTGTAAGATATTGGGCAGGAGCAGATTATGCGGAATCGTATAGCATAGCGATTTTATTAATGCTGTGCTCATCAATTGTTTTAATACAGAATGTTGGAATTGATATTCAACGTGCTTTAGATAAGCACAAATTTAGAAGTATTGCGTACTTATTTATGTCCGCTATTAATCTGGTTGTGACAATAATTCTTTGTAAAATTTGGGGTGCTTTAGGAGCAGCTATAGGAACAGCAATGTCAGTTATTATAGTAGATGGTCTTATTATGAATTATTATTATTTTAAACAGTGTAATATTGATATTGTGTTGTTTTGGAAAGATATTTCACGAGAAAGTTTGGGATTAATATTGCCAATATTATTCGGAATATTCTGTGTGTATATAAACCAGATTAATAGTATGATTATATATTTATCTACTATTATTTTGTATATTATTATATATCTTGTTTCTATATATGCTATATCCTTAAATCGGGAAGAAAAAAATTATGTAAACAGGATTCTATCAAAGTTATATAGGAGAATAGTATGAAAAGAGAATATATAGAGTTGTTAAAAATACCTGAAGCTGTACGAATTCCAATTTTTGCCGGAAAGCTTTATCAGTTTTTATCAAAAAAAGAAAATGTATTAATTCAGACTGAATGTATAACAGAGAATGCTTTGAATTCAAAAAAAAGATTAGAAAAGGTTATTGCATCAATGACTTCTTTTCCGGCACGTATCGAATATGTACATATTGCATTGAAATCTCTAATGACTCAAAGTTACAAACCTGATCGTATAATTCTATGGTTAGCAGAGGAACAATTTCCAGAACATCATTTGCCGAGGCAATTGCTAGAACTACGGAATTATGGGCTTGAAATCAACTGGTGTGAAGATTTATATGGACATAAAAAGTACTATTATTGCCTTTTGAATCAACAACCAGACGAAGTTATTATAACTTTTGATGATGATATTATTTATCCTGTTGATGCTATAAAACGCTTAATGGATAAACATATTCAATATCCTGACTGTATAGTCTGTGAACGTGCTCAAGCTATAGATTATGAAAAGGATGGCACGCTGAAAAATCCAGGAAGATGGAAAACAATTTCCAAGATTGGATGCAAGCAACCATCTTATAGCCTGAATCCGTCGCCCGGAGGCGGTTGCTTAATTCCGTATAATGGTTTTTACAAGGACGCAAAAAATGCAAAGAAAATTAGAGAGTTGGCGTATAAAAATGATGATTTGTGGTATATGTTTATGGCCGCTGAAAATAGGACCAAGACAGTAAAAACACAGAAATATCACAAGCCATTTTCTTTAATTAGTGGGTCACAAGCGGTGCAAATGGCCACAGAAAATGTTTTGGGGAATCGAAACCAAATTATTATGGATAGGCTTAGCAAAGAGTACCCAATGGCTTATGAGCGGATTTTACATGATGAGGATTGAACAATATGGAGAACGAGAAGATTTTTGATAAATTTCTTCAGATAACCCCATTCATATGTGCGTTAATGGTTGTTGGTATCCATTCGTACAATGGGGGGAGTGGTATCACTGCGCGAATAGAGGGAAGCCTATCTCATGGTTTATTTACAGCAGCAGTTCCAATCTTTATGTTTCTTTCGGGTTTTTTGTTCTATAGAAATGCAGAAACTTTGAGAGATGTAATTGCAAAACAGAAAAGAAGGTTGACGAGTGATTTAATACCGTTTTTGGGTTGGTCTGGACTATATTATTTTATTTTTACGTCTGCGCATGCTTTGTTGACTTCAAATAACGCAGAGATACATATATGTATTGGTACCATCATCAAGGGGATTGTTTTTTATAAATATGTTTTCCCAATGTGGTTTTTGTTCCAGTTGATAGTATACATTGTGCTTGCACCAGTCCTTTTTAAGTTGCTGAAGAATACAAAGGTATCTTTGTTTGTCTTATGTATTGCTGCATTTTTAGCATACTTTAAGGTTAGCTGGGCAGTAGATGTTGATAATGACATTAGAACGATATTCGCCTTCAATTTCTTTTTCTATTATTTTGCAGGCGCAATCGCAGTGAAACATCAAGAGCGTTTTATTAGGGCTATTAATCGCTTGGCAAGGTTCCCATTGGGGATAATGGGAATCATTCTAATTATAGTCAGTGTTGTGGCTGGTCTTGTATTTGACGTTTTACCTGTCTATAACCATCGTATTATAGTTCCAGCAGTTGCGTCTATTAGTTTTGTGGTATTTTACAAGCTTTCAAAGTACATGGTCTCTATAGAGGAGCAAGAAATACATAGGATTTGCATTAAAAGGTTACGTGGAGTCCCCACAATGATTATATATGGGCTACACCCATTAATAGGGCTTATTGTTGGAAAGATGTTAGATGTAGTTGGAATCAAAAAATTGCCGTCATATTTTATTATGTTTTTTCTTGTGACTTGCATTACTGTCTGTGGGGCATTCATAATGAAGAAAATCTCGATTATAAATTTTATCTTTAATGGTAATAGAAAGTAAAATGAAACTATAAACTTATTGGTCAAGATATACAAAAATTATTAAGTGTTTATGATAATCAATCGATATTGGTATGCAGACCGCTATACCAAGTAGCTTACTCGGTGACCTGGTTCAAGTAATAAGTTAGCTGTATTTTTAACCGGGTATGTTGCTTAACGGCCTTTTGGCGAAATTTTCCGAGATTAGTCCTTGTTTATAAGGAAACGCACAAAGGTTCGATGAGTATCTCGCCATAGGAAGAAATCGCAGCGTCGAAATGGTTGAGTTTAGCAATATCAATGCCTACATTAATCATGAGGTTGTCTCTCCCTTTCATAAAGTCTGATACCGTGATATCTACCAAAGATTATCATCGTAGATTTAATCGAAATAAGTACTCAGAGTGAACACACCGGCAACATCCAGCAAAAAAACAGTTCAGATAAAATAGCGGCAACACGCTCCTGTTATATAGTCAAACTACAGGATATTTTCAAAAGTCCACTGTATCTGAATGTATTAAACCACAGATTAAAAAAAGAAAGGAAATATGTTGTTTTTGCTTCTATAAACATCATACAAGAAAGAAATGAGTGTATTTACAGGAAAAACATTATTAATTACAGGGGGTACAGGTTCCTTTGGCAATGCAGTATTGAACCGTTTCCTTCAAACAGACATCGGAGAGATTCGAATATTTTCCCGTGACGAGAAAAAACAGGATGATATGCGCCATGAGTTTCAAGCGAAGATGCCGGAAGCAGCAGACAAAATTTCTTTTTATATCGGCGATGTCCGTGATTTGGCTTCTGTAAAAAATGCTATACACGGTGTTGATTACATATTTCATGCTGCTGCATTAAAGCAGGTTCCGTCATGTGAATTCTTTCCGATTGAAGCTGTAAAGACAAATGTTTTTGGAACGGAAAATGTTTTGACAGCAGCCATTGAAGAGGGGGTAGAATCTGTCATCTGTCTTTCCACCGATAAAGCCGCATATCCTGTTAATGCTATGGGAACTTCCAAAGCTATGATGGAAAAAGTTATCGTTGCAAAGAGCCGTACTAGCCAAAAAACCAAAATATGCTGCACGCGTTATGGTAATGTTATGTGCAGCCGTGGATCTGTTATTCCGCTTTGGATAGAGCAAATTCGTAATAGTAACCCCATCACATTAACTGAACCGGCTATGACACGTTTCATCATGTCCCTGGAAGAAGCAGTTGACCTTGTTCTATTTGCATTTGAACATGGAGAAGCGGGTGATATTCTGGTACAGAAAGCTCCGGCATGCACTATTCAAACGCAGGCAGAAGCAATCTGCCAGCTGTTTAACGGCAAGAAAGAAGATATCAAGGTTATCGGTATCCGGCATGGTGAAAAAATGTATGAAACCCTTCTGACCAATGAAGAATGTGCCCATGCTATTGACCTTGGACGCTTTTATCGTGTACCATGTGATAAGAGAGGTTTAAATTATGATAAATTCTTTACAGAGGGAAACAGAGAGAGGGTAAAATTAAACGAGTTCAATTCCAATAATACAAGACTGCTGTCTGTAGAGGAAACCAAAGCAAAGCTAGCCGCTCTTACTTATATTCAGGAAGAACTTGCAAAGGATAAATTGCAGTAAAAGGAGGTGTTGTATGAACTTATTAATAACGGGCGCAAAGGGTATGATGGGAACGGCTCTGGTTGCTAATTTGAAAAATATTAAAGATAAGAAAAACTGTACCCGTCCAGAATTGCATATAAATGAAATTTATGAATATGACATAGAATCAACGATGGAGGAACTGGAAAAGTATTGCCAGAAGGCAGATTGTATTTTTAATCTTGCAGGTGTAAACCGTCCGGAACATCCGGAAGATTTTATGAAAGGCAACTTCGGTTTTGCTTCTGAGCTTTTGGGGCTTTTAAAAAAATATAACAACAAGGCACCAATCATGCTGAGTTCTTCTATCCAGGCTGCTTTAGCCGGAAGATTTAAAGATTCTGAGTATGGCCATTCCAAAAGGGCCGGAGAGGAGCTGTTCTTTTCTTATGCTGAAGAGACGGGAGCCAAAGTAGCGGTGTACCGTTTTCCGAACCTGATGGGTCATAGCCGTCCGAAATATAATTCCGCAGTATCTACTTTTTGTTGGGCAGTCGCAAATGATGAGGAATTTACCGTCAATGACCGCAGCACAGAGTTGGAACTGCTTTACATTGATGATTTTGTGGAAGGAATGCTTGACCTTCTTGAGGGAAAAGAACAGCACTGTGAGTTTGACGGTGTAGACACGGTGCTGAGGGCAGACGGACGCTATTGTTGTGTTCCTGGGACGCATAAGGTCACATTGGGCGAGATTGTAGATTTATTGCAGCAGTTTAAGAAACAGCCAAGGACATTGATGATGCCGAAAATGCCGGAAGGTTCTTTTGCAAAAAAGTTGTATAGTTTATATTTGACATATCTTCCGGTGGAGAAGTTTAAGTATGAGTTAAAAATGAATTGCGATAATCGTGGGAGTTTTACGGAACTGGTACATACTGCTGATTGCGGGCAGGTAAGTATTAATATCAGCCGGCCTGGTGTTACAAAAGGCCAGCACTGGCATAATTCCAAATGGGAACTGTTTATTGTGGCTGCCGGGCACGGATTAATTCGGGAACGGAATATTCATACAGGAGAAACAGTGGAGTTTGAGGTTAGCGGCGATAAGATTGAAGCAGTCCACATGATTCCGGGATGGACGCATAATATTATCAATTTGTCCGATACGGACAATCTGGTAACCGTGATGACCTGTAATGAAATATTTAATCCAGAAAAACCGGACACATTTTATGAACCAGTGTAGAGGGGAAAGAAAACGATGAGTGAGAAATTTGCCGTAAAAACTGATTATTCGGATATTCATTTTAAAGATAATGGAAAGCTAAAACTTCTTATTATTGTAGGCACTCGTCCGGAAATCATCCGTCTTTCCGCGGTAATTGATAAGTGCCGTAAGTATTTTGATGTAATACTGGCCCACACAGGGCAGAATTACGATTATAACCTCAATGGGATTTTTTTCGAGAATCTGAAGATAGAGAGTCCTGAAGTTTATATGGATGCTGTCGGTGATGACCTGGGTGCAACCATCGGAAATATAATCAACGGTTCATATAAGCTGATGAATCAGATTAATCCTGAGGCGCTGCTGATTTTAGGAGATACGAATTCATGTCTGTCAGCCATAGCAGCAAAGCGCCTGCATATCCCAATTTTCCATATGGAGGCAGGGAACCGCTGTAAGGATGAGTGTCTTCCGGAGGAGACCAACCGCCGGATTGTGGACATCATATCCGATGTAAATCTTGCGTATTCCGAACATGCTAGGAAGTATCTCCATGAGTGCGGTTTTCCAAAAGAGCGTGTTTATGTGACCGGTTCCCCTATGTCTGAAGTCCTGCATCAGAATCTTGCTGAAATTGAAAGTTCAGACATTCTTGAAAAGCTTGGACTGAAGCCTTATCAATATATCCTTCTTTCTGCACACCGTGAGGAAAACATTGATACGGAAAAGAATTTTTTGTCTTTATTCACAGCGATAAATGGGTTGGCGGAAAAGTATGATATGCCGATACTATATTCCTGTCATCCCCGTTCAAGAAACCGTATTGACGCTGCGGGGTTCAAATTGGACAAACGCGTGATGCAGCATGAACCCCTTGGATTTCATGACTATAACCATCTGCAGATGAATGCCTTTGCTGTTGTTTCAGACTCAGGTACACTGCCGGAGGAGAGCAGCTTCTTTACAAGTATAGGACACCCGATACCGGCTGTATGCATCCGAACCTCAACAGAGCGTCCTGAAGCTTTAGATAAGGCGTGCTTTGTGTTGGCTGGTATTGATAAAAAATCGTTACTTCAGGCAGTGGATACTGCTGTGCAGATGCATTTGGACTGTGATTATGGTATTCCAGTGCCGGATTATACGGAGGAAAATGTCAGCACAAAAGTGGTTAAAATTATCCAAAGTTACACAGGAGTGGTAAATAAGATGGTTTGGAGAGTTGTGGACTAGATATGAAAATTTCCAAAGGAGGTACCATGTACCGCTTCCGCAAATATTTATACGTTTTTCTATTCCTTCTTTCCATAGCTGTTATCCTGTATGCCACATTGTACCGTGAATCAGGGCAGGGAGACATAAGGCTCCAGCTTTTTTGGACCATTAAACGTGCCTGGAGAGACCATTCCGGCTATTATTGGTACTTGATTTTGGGTAATATCGCTCTGTTTATGCCGTTTGGTTTCTTTTTAACTGCGGTTCTTCGTAAACCGGACTGGAAGAAAACAGCTCTTACGGGCTTTGCCTTTTCGGCTGCAATAGAGGTCACTCAGGTCCTGCTGGATAAAGGCTTAGGAGAGCTGGATGATGTGCTGCACAATACATGGGGGAGCCTGATGGGATATTGTGCTGCAGTGATACTGGGATTTCTGTTTGGACGGAAGAAAAAACGGTATGAAGGAAATGTGAAGGGGGCAAGCCTGTTCTTTGGAATGACGATTTTAACCTTTGCCATATTAATATTGTACAACAGGCCTGACTGGAACTTACATCTGCGCAGGCGGGTATAGAAGGGCTTACACTCTAAAAAACACTTGACAAATCCCACAATAATTATTATGCTTGATAATTATAAATCAAAGCAAACAAAACGGTAATGAGGAAGAGGAGTACATCATAAGAACCATCAGAGAGGGTAGCTCACTGGCTGAAAGGCGGCCCGGGCAGAGTATGGTGGAAGGTAGCTTCTGAACTGGAGCAGTGAAGGATGAAACAGAAGGTTTGGCAGGCGGATATTTATGTGCTGTCACCACCCAAAGATACATTCTGCGTAGCTGTTTCCGACCGGCCTGCGTTAAAGGCCCAATGAGACTGCCGGACATCCGGCAAAACAAAGGTGGTACCGCGGATACTCCGCCCTTTGCCTTCCCTCAACGGGATTGGCAGAGGGCTTTTTATTTTTCCGGCATGCAGGACCCTGATGCCATGGATTGCGCACCACCAGCTCAATCACAAAAACCATCTACCCAAAAAGGAGAACAAACCATGAAGGAACTGGAGAAAACCTACAACCCGGCGGACATCGAAGACCGCCTGTACCAGAAGTGGCTGGACGGAAAGTATTTCCACGCAGAGGTAAACCGCAGCAAGAAACCATTCACCATTGTGATGCCGCCGCCAAACATTACGGGACAGCTGCACATGGGCCATGCCCTGGACAATACCATGCAGGATATTCTGATTCGCTATAAGAGGATGCAGGGCTATGAGGCGCTGTGGCAGCCGGGTACGGACCATGCCGCCATTGCCACCGAGGTCAAGGTGATTGACAAGCTTAAGAAGGAAGGCGTTGACAAGGCAGACCTGGGACGGGACGGTTTCCTTAAGGAGTGCTGGAAGTGGAGAGATGAGTACGGAACCAGAATCGTGAATCAGCTTCATAAGCTGGGCTCCTCCGCTGACTGGGACAGGGAGCGTTTCACCATGGATAAGGGATGCTCTGACGCGGTACTGGAGGTTTTTGTCAAGCTGTATGAAAAAGGCTACATCTATAAGGGCTCCAGAATCATCAACTGGTGTCCTGTTTGCCAGACCTCTATCTCTGATGCAGAGGTGGAGCATGTGGAGCAGAACGGCTTCTTCTGGCACATCAATTACCCTGTGGTGGGAGAGCCTGGACGTTTCGTGGAGATAGCCACCACCAGGCCGGAAACCATGCTGGGAGACACCGCAGTGGCAGTGAACCCGGAGGACGAGCGCTATCAGGACATTGTGGGCAAGATGCTGAAGCTGCCCCTGACAGACCGCGAGATTCCTGTTATTGCAGACCCGTATGTGGACAAGGAATTTGGAACAGGCTGCGTTAAAATCACACCGGCCCATGACCCCAATGACTTTGAGGTGGGCAAGCGCCACAACCTGGAAGAAATCATTATCTTAAATGACGATGCAACGGTAAATGTTCCGGGCCCGTATTTTGGTATGGACCGCTATGAGGCCAGGAAGGCCATTGTGGCTGATTTGGAGGCTCAGGGCCTGCTGGTCAAGGTGGTTCCCCACTCCCACAACGTGGGTACCCATGACCGCTGCAAGACCACGGTAGAGCCCATGGTAAAGCAGCAGTGGTTTGTAAAGATGGAGGAGATGGCAAAGCCGGCCATTGAGGCCCTTAAGAACGGCAGCCTTACCTTTGTTCCTGAGAGCTTTGGAAAGACATATCTCCACTGGCTGGAAGGAATCCGCGACTGGTGTATTTCCAGACAGCTGTGGTGGGGCCACAGGATTCCTGCCTATTACTGCCAGGACTGCGGAGAAATCATTGTATCCAAGGAAACGCCATGCGCCTGCCCCAAGTGCGGCTGCACCTCATTAAATCAGGATGAGGATACCCTGGATACCTGGTTCTCATCCGCCCTCTGGCCCTTCTCCACCCTGGGCTGGCCTGAGAAGACAGAGGACCTGGATTATTTCTATCCCACGGATGTGCTGGTGACCGGATACGACATCATTTTCTTCTGGGTTATCCGTATGGTGTTCTCCGGCCTGGAGCAGACCGGAAGGCTTCCCTTCCACACTGTGCTGATTCACGGCCTGGTAAGGGATTCCGAGGGACGGAAGATGAGCAAGTCCCTGGGCAATGGCATTGACCCCCTGGAAGTCATCGACAAGTACGGCGCTGACGCCCTGCGCATGACCCTGATTACAGGCAATGCACCCGGCAATGACATGCGCTTCTACTGGGAGCGCGTGGAAAACAGCCGCAACTTTGCAAATAAGGTATGGAATGCTTCACGCTTTATTATGATGAACATTGAGAAGGCGGGTGAATCGGGCGACGTGGCGCCGGAACGCCTTACCATGGCTGACAAATGGATTGTGTCCAAGGTAAATACCCTTACAAGGGAAGTGACTGAAAATCTGGACAAATATGAGCTGGGAATCGCCCTTCAGAAGGTTTATGATTTTATTTGGGAAGAATTTTGCGATTGGTATATTGAAATGGTGAAGCCAAGGCTGTACAATGAAGATGACGATACTAAGGCAGCCGCTATCTGGACGCTTAAGCAGGTGCTGATTCAGGCTCTGAAGCTGCTTCATCCGTTCATGCCCTTTATCTCAGAGGAGATTTTCTGCAACCTTCAGGAAGAGGAGGAGACTATCATGGTTTCCCAGTGGCCGGTTTACAGGGATGACTGGAAGTTTGCAGGGGAAGAACAGTCCACGGAAACCATCAAGGAGGCTGTGAGAGCCATCAGAGGCGTGCGTTCAGCCATGAACGTTCCGCCCAGCAAGAAGGCTACTGTTTATGTGGTGTCGGAGGATGAAACACTGCTGCAGATATTTGAGTACAGCAGAAGCTTCTTTGCCTCCCTGGGATACGCAGGCGAGGTAATCCTCCAGAAGGATAAGGAAGGAATTGCCGACGATGCTGTCTCTGCAGTCATTCACAAGGCAGTGATTTATATGCCCTTTGCCGACCTGGTGGACATTGATAAGGAGATAGAGCGTTTAAAGGGCGAAGAGAAACGTCTGGCAGGAGAACTGGCCCGTTCCAGAGGTATGCTGGGCAATGAGAAGTTTGTAAGCAGAGCGCCGGAGGCAAAGATTGCCGAGGAGCGCGCAAAGCTTGAAAAATATGAACAGATGATGGAGCAGGTGAAGATGCGTCTGGCACAGCTTCAGTGATGAACCAGGAGAAGGCTCAGGATAATGGGACAGGCGGCAGAAACTGCCTGTCCGCAGGAAAATGAAAACAGAGCAAGTCAGACACAGGGATAGAGAGGGAGAGCATAGCATGAATCAATCATCAGGAAATAAGCCGGTTATCCATGTCAGGATGTTCGGCGGTTTCACCATTACAATGGATGAAAAGGCCATGAGCGACAGCGATAACCGGTCCAGGAAAGCCTGGAGCCTGCTGAGCTATCTGATTATTAAGCGCAGGGGGGATGTGAGCATCAATGAGCTGTTCCATGCCATCTGGCAGGACGGTGTTCAGGATAATCCCTACGGCGCCCTTAAAACCCTGGTTTTCCGGGTGAGGAAGATGCTGGAGGCAGCCGGCTTCCCGTCCCAGGATTTGATTCTGAGCCAGAAGGGGGCCTATATGTGGAACCCGGCCTGGGAAACGGAAGTGGACACAGACCGGTTTGAAATCCTGTGCCGCAGAATCCTGGACCCGGAAGGGGACGGGGAGAGGGATGGGGAGAACCGGTGGGACGCCTGCCTGGAGGCACTTGGGCTGTACAGGGGCATTTTCCTGCCAAAGTCAGCCGAAGAGAGCTGGGTAGGCCCCATGGCCGCCTATTACCATACATTATATCAGAAGCTGGTCATTCATATGGCGGAAAAACTGATTCAGGATGAGGATTATGTCCAGGTGGAGGAAATCTGCCGGAAGGCCATTGACATTGACCGGTTTGTGGAGGATTTCCACTATTACTGGATATATGCTGCTTATGGCCAGGGTGAACAGGAGACTGCGCTGTCACGGTATAAGGCCACCACGGATATGTTTTACCGGGAACGTCTGATGACGCCTTCAGAGCATTTTAAGGAGTTATACAAGGTTATCAGCAGCAGCGAGCAGGAGGTTGTGACTGACCTGGATGCGATTCAGGAGACCCTGGGCACTGGCGGCGCCGGAGAGGGACATGGTGCGTACCAGTGTGAATACGCTGTGTTCAAGCGCCTGGTTCAGCTGGAGCGCAGGGGTGTGGAGCGCAGCGGTGATTCCGTGTACCTGTGCCTTTTGACCGTGGGAGACAGGAGGGGACGCACCCTTAAGCCGGAAATCCAGGCAAGGGCCATGGAACGCCTGCGGGCGTCCATCCAGAAATCCCTTCGCTCCAGCGACGTATATGCGCGTTACAGTGTCAGCCAGTTTATCCTGCTTCTGTCCTCAGCTACCTTTGAGAACAGTGAGATGGTCATGAACCGGATTTTGTCCGCCTTCAATAAATCCTACGTGCGCAAGGACGTGGCGGTGAACTACAGCCTTGACGTGCTGAAACCCTGAATATCCGGGGCTATTACCGGAATATATGAAATATCACGGCAGTAATACAGCTGTTCGGAACAGCTGCACATTCATTACATACAGCGAGGTCAGACTATGAAGATAAAAAATGCGCTTTTGCTGCTGCTTACAGCCTCCATATGGGGCGTTGCCTTTGTGGCGCAGAGCGTTGGAATGGATTATGTGGGGCCATTTACATTTAACTGCGTCAGATGCCTTATGGGCGGTGTTGTCCTTCTTCCCTGCATATGGTTCTTTGACAGGAAGAATAAGAGGAAGGAACAGGTCCCGGCCATACCCGGGGCCAGGAAGACACTGATTACGGGAGGCATACTCTGCGGCGTGGCCCTTTGCCTGGCCAGCAACTTCCAGCAGTTTGGAATCCAGTACACCACAGTGGGTAAGGCCGGATTTATAACCGCCTGCTACATTGTCATTGTCCCTGTACTGGGGCTTTTATTGGGTAAGAAATGCAGCCCCGTGGTTGCCGGGGCAGTGGTCCTGTCCCTGGCCGGCCTGTACATGCTGTGCATGAACGGGGGAGAATTGTCAGTGAACAAAGGGGACCTTCTCATGCTGGTATGCGCCTTTCTCTTTGCCCTGCATATTATGGTTATCGATTTCTTTTCCCCTGTTGTGGACGGGGTAAAGATGTCCTGCATCCAGTTTTTTGTCAGCGGCATTCTCTCAGGCGCAGCCATGCTGGTCTGTGAGACGCCTGACATGAGCCAGATTATAGCCGCATGGGCGCCCCTTCTCTACGCAGGCATCATGTCCTGCGGCGTGGCCTACACCCTGCAGATTGTGGGACAGAAGGGCATGAACCCCACGGTTGCTTCCCTGATTCTGAGTCTGGAATCCAGTATTTCTGTCCTGGCGGGATGGGTGATTTTAGGGCAGAAGCTGTCTTCCAGGGAGATACTGGGATGCGCCCTTATGTTTGGCGCTATCATACTGGCCCAGATTCCGGTGGGACGCCGCAGGGAGGCATCCCTGAATACAGAGGGCAGCTGACGGGAATTCTGTCGCATCCTGGCGAAGGGCGGCGAGAATATCCGGTTGCCAATTGAATCAAATTAGGTTAAGATTATAAAAGCCTGTCCGGCAGACAGGCTTTTAAGAAAGAATGGACTTTAGTTATGGGACAAGCAGAGGAGTATTTGGACCGCATTCCCATGTGGACCAGGAAAAAGAATTCATTGGAGGATGTCAGGCAGTTTTTGGATTACCTGGGAAACCCCGACCGGGACAGACCTGCGATTCATGTGGCTGGAACCAATGGCAAGGGGTCTGTGTGCGCATTCCTTACATCTATACTGAGGGAAGCCGGTTACAGCACCGGTACCTTTATCTCGCCTCATCTGGTGGAGGTGCGTGAACGTTTCCTGATTAATGGAAGGATG
>ULWX01022566.1_pt1 | contig 30586 bp, 30 predicted proteins | sample 1960851 | NCBI WGS metagenome assembly ULWX01 (sample SAMEA4835826, study PRJEB28245) | human gut metagenome | biome: gut microbiome; material: fecal sample | place: Denmark | collected 2008 | reverse complement strand
AGCAGACGGAGCGTTCAAAGTAGGCGAATTTGGCGGCATCAATGCAGCAAATGGCAATTTTAAAGTAAATAAAGATGGCGATGTTGAAGCTAAAGGTACACTTAGTGCAGCAGACGGAGCGTTCAAAGTAGGCGAATTTGGCGGCATCAATGCAGCAAATGGCAATTTTAAAGTAAATAAAGATGGCGATGTTGAAGCTAAAGGTACACTTAGTGCAGCAGACGGAGCGTTCAAAGTAGGCGAATTTGGCGGCATCACTGCAGGCAACGGCAACTTTACTGGTGAAGTAACTGTTGGCGAAGGTACTAACAAGACCACTATCAACGGCGGCACCATCACTACTGGCAATACCACTATCAATGGCAGTGGTATTAATACTGGCAACATCACTGCAGGCACTGGCACCATTGGTGGCGTTGGTATGAAAGAAGGTACAATTACTGCTGAAAACGGCGGCACCATCGGCGGCGCAAAATTTGATAAAAACGGCATGACTGTTGGCGACGCAGATGGTGAAAGAGTTGAAATCGGTGAAGGCGACGTAGCTATTTTCGAAAACGGCGAAAAAGTAACCAGCATTCAACACAACTACGATGAAATCAACAGAGTAGAAGAAAAATTTGATGGAGAAGTTAACCGTCTGGATAACCGCATCTCCAAAGTAGAAGACCGCATTGACAAAGTTGGTGCAATGAGCGCAGCAATCGCTAACCTCAGAACTATGGGCTATGACCCTGCAGCTCCGACTGAAATCGCAGTAGGCGTAGGCCAATACAGAAGCGAAACTGGCGTAGCTCTCGGTATGTTCCATTACCCGAACCGTGACTTCATGCTGAGCCTGTCCGTATCTACCAGCGGCGACGAAGTAATGGGCGGCATTGGTGCAACCTGGAAATTTGGCCGCAAATCTCCTGAAAAAGTAGCTGAAATTAAAAAAGCACAGGCAGAAGCAGATGCAAGAAGAGCAGAAGAAGCAAAACTTGCAAAAGCAGAAGAAATGAAAAAAGCTGCCAAAGAAGCAAAAGTAAAAGCACAGCAGGAACGCCATGCTAAAATGGCAGCTGAAATGAAAAAATAACAGCGTATACTTTAAAGGTCGGCAGGACAATAGTTAATTTAAAATAGTAAATAAAGGCGGGCTTGGTCCGCCTTTATTACTATAACTAACTGCATATTAAACTATATATAGCCAAACTTTTATTTATACTAAACAAAGAAAGAAGGAACAGTCAATGAAAAAACTCATCTTAACCCTGACCACAATTTTTACCCTTGCCATAGCAGCCATAGGCTTTGCAGCAGACGGCGGCGACCTTAACAAAGAACAGCGCGCGGCAGAAAACTTTGTAGCAGCCTTTACTCTGGAAGCACCTGCCTACAACCAGTTTAGCAATGGCTTTGACGACACCTTAAAAGCCAAAATGACAGAACAAGCCTATGACGTACTTAAAAAACAGGTACAGGAACGCTTCGGCAGATTAAAAGAAAGCAAATTCTACTCCTTCCAGCGTTATGACAACGTAGACTACGTAACCTACATAGGCAGCTTCAGCAAAGAAAAACTTGTAAGCATCACCTTTGCCTTCAACAAAGAAAACAAAATGACAGACTTTGCCTTAAGCCCCATGCAGCAGAACGCAGAACAGAAATAAACGGTAAAACACCATGGGCAAACTAAAAGGACTAATGGCAACCTGCCTTACAGCGGCGGCACTGTGCATGCTGCCGCTGCCAACGCTGGCGCAGAGCCTGCTTGAAGCAGGTAAAACGGATGTAGGAGTGCTTTATATAGACAGCGAGAGCGTAAACACCGTAAAAAAAGACGGCAAATACTACCTTGCCTTCTTTGCCGAAGAAAAATACACAGACCAGAGCTTTCTTGCCAGCTTAAGGCAGGGAGAAGACATGCAGAATGCAGCATCAGCCATAACGCTGTATTTATTTAACACCTTCGGCAATGAATACATAATAGGAGCAAACTACATAGTAGACAGCGAAGGAAAAGTATGCGCAGACCTTGGGGCAGACATGACGCCGGTAGACGCACGCAATAATGCAACCATGCGCAACGCCTACACAATGGCACTAAAAATATTACAGCGCAAAAACGCAAAGTAAAAATAAAGCAGCAGGAAAAAGCCCTGCTGCACAGCCAAAAACATATCAATACATACGAGGTGATATGGTCGAAATAAAAGAAATACCGTTTAACCAGACGATGCTGAAAAAAGCGGTAGGGGAAGATGAAATAGAGTACTATAACATCAACCAGCGTGACGAAAACGGAGGCAGGACGCTGGAACTTAAAATAACGGACGGCGAAGGCAGGCGCAAAGTGGTAGTGCTTGCCGACAGAGGGTTCTGTATAGAGGCAAGAGAGGTAGAGCTAAAGCCTTTCAGCGGCAGGGAAGAACGCAACAGGGAGATATGGCGTTTATATAATGAAGAACATTTAACGCAGGACTTTCTGGCAAACCTGTTCAGTATAACGCAGCCTTCCGTTTCGCTGATTGTTAAGCAGATGAAAGCAAAATAAAAAAGGCTTAATCCGGCATAATGCCGGGCTAAGCCCTTAAAACAGTTTTAAATTTTAAACCGCGGTGTTAAGCTGCGGTTTTATTTTTTTGCAGCTTCAATAGCTTTGTTGCAGTCGGCAATGAAGGCGTCAACATCAATGCCGTGGGCAGCAGCGCCCTGGCCGATGCTTTCAAAATGGGATGCCATGCAGCCAACGCAGCCGAGGCCGTATTCTGCAAAAACTTCTAAAATTTCAGGATGGTTTTGAACGGCATCAATAATGCCGGTATCTTTGGTAAGCATATTTAATAATCCTCCTTAAAGCATAAATGCTAAATTATTTACTTTTTGCCTTTCGGCTTTTTTATTATACCACAGTTTAACAAAAATAAAAGTTGCTTTAGGGTAACTTGCTTAAAAATATTTTTGCCAGCCAGTTAATTTACAAAAAAGTGCATTAATATGCATAATAATATTGTTTTTTAACTTAAAGTGGGGTATAATGGTGTAAAGTGGGGAAAGGGGAGGAGAGTGCCGCTATGTTAATGGGTGAATATCAGCATACTATTGACGTAAAAGGCCGCCTTTTTATGCCCGCAAAGCTCCGTGAAACCCTCGGCGGCAGTTTTATCATCAGCAAAGGGCTGGATGGCTGCCTGTTTGTATATGATAAAGATGAATGGCATAAGCTGGAACTTAAACTTAACGCTTTGCCGATGACGAATAAAAATGCCCGTACTTTCAGCAGGTTTTTCTTCAGCGGCGCAGCCGAAGTAGAATGTGACAAGCAGGGGCGTGTACTGCTTCCGGCAAGCCTGCGTACTTTTGCCGGGCTTGAAAAAAACGCGGTAATAGTTGGCGTAGGCAGCAGGGCTGAAATTTGGGACGCAGCCCGTTGGCAGGAATATAACGCAGTTAATGCCGAAGATGCCGACGCTGTGGCAGCGCAGCTTGCTGATATGGATATAGGTATTTAAAATGGCAGCAAACGAATTTAAGCATAAAAGCATTTTGCTTGATGAAAGCGTTAAATGGCTTATAACAAATAAAAACGGCGTTTATGTGGACTGCACCATGGGCGGTGCCGGGCATTCCTTCGGGTTTGCTTCGCAGCTTAACGAGGACGGAATGCTTATAGGCATTGACCAGGACGAAGATGCCATTGCCGCATCCAAAAAACGCCTGGCTCCGTGCAAATGCCGGATAGCTACCGTAAAAAGCAATTTTAAAGATTTTGATGCTGTGCTTGACAGCCTTGATATAGCGAAGATTGACGGTATCTTTTTTGACCTTGGTGTTTCAAGTTATCAGCTGGATACACCGGAACGCGGTTTTTCGTATATGCACGACGGGCCGCTTGACATGCGCATGGATAAAAGCGCTAAACTGAGCGCGGAATATATTGTAAATAATTATTCCGAAAGCGAGCTTGCTGATATTATTCACCGTTACGGTGAGGAGCGCTGGAGCAAACGCATAGCTGCTTTTATTGCGGCAGAGCGCAAAAACAAACATATTTCGACCACTTTTGAACTGGTGGAAATTATAAAAAAAGCTATACCCAAAGGTGCCAGAATGGATGGGCCGCACCCTGCGAAAAGAACTTTTCAGGCACTGAGGATTGAAGTTAACAATGAACTCGGCATACTGCAAAAAACAATGGAAAATGCTGTGGCAAGGCTTAAAACAGGCGGAAGAATTGGCGTAATAACCTTTCATTCGCTGGAAGACAGAATTGTAAAACAAACTTTTGCAGCGCTTGCCAAAGGCTGCATTTGCCCGCCGCAGTTTCCGGTATGTGTGTGCGGAAGAAAACCGCAGCTGAAAAAAGTGGGGAATATTGTGCCGCCTGCGGAAGAAGTTGAAGAAAATCCGCGTGCGCGCAGTGCAAGGCTTAGGTTTGCTGAGAAATGCTGATAAATATTGATGGAGGAAAACGCTATGTTAGCCAGAAAGTATGATGAATATGCATGGGAATTAGAAGAACAACAAGAAAATACTGTACGGCAGACAGCGTATGTAAAAAGGCCCAAACAGCGCAATTTAAAACTTATGCGCCGCCGTATTGCTGTGGTGGCAGGAATTTTGCTGGCTACTTATTTTGCATGCGTTGTACGCAGCGAATGCCTTATTTCCAAAAGCAATGAACTTGTAGCCTTAAAACAACAGGAAGCGGCTTTGATGCTGGAAAACAGCGAGGAACGCATTGTTGTTGAGCAGCTTAAAGGGCCTGAAAGAATTACCTCTATTGCAGAAAAGCAGCTTGGCATGCAGGTAGCGCGCAACAATATTTATGTTAAAGCAGACAAAGGTAAAATTGCTTATGACGGTTATGCTTATGCAAAGTAAAAAACATAGCCTTCTTAAGCAAGATATGGTATAATAATATAAAATTTTATGGGAGGCAGCCTGAGTGTATTAAGGCTGCCGTTTCACTTTTGGAGGTATCCGGATGGAAAAGAATTTACAGGATTTGCTGAAGCTGCTGCCGGACGCAGAAGTTACCGGCGCGGCAGGCAAAACCATTACTGATATAACTGCCGATTCCCGCGTTGTTGTGCCGGGAAGTTTATTCATCTGCCTGAAAGGCGCAACTGTTGACGGGCATAAATTTTTGCCGCAGGCGCACGAAAAGGGCGCTGTTGCAGCCATTGTTGAAGATGATACCGCATGCCCCGAAGGCATGACGCTGATTAAGGTAAACGATACCAGAAGGGCCATGGAGTTAGTGACCCCTTATTTTTTTGACTATCCCGGCAAAAAAATGCGCATGATTGGCGTTACCGGAACTAACGGCAAAACAACTACCACCAATATTATAAGGCTTATTCTGCGCAGGGCAGGATATAAGGTTGGTATGATTGGCACCATTAATATTATGATTGAAGACGAGGAAACCGTTTCGCATAATACAACGCCGGATGTTGTTGATTTGCAGAAAACTCTGTATAAAATGCAGCAGTGCGGGTGCGATTATGTGGTAATGGAAGTTTCGAGCCATGCTTTGGCCTTAAAACGTGTTGCCGGTATTGAATATGATACGGCTGTTTTAACCAATATTACGCAGGACCATCTGGATTTTCATAAAACTTTTGAAAATTACCGTGATGCCAAGAGCCTTTTGTTTGAACATCTGGCAGGCGGCACCAAGGAAGGCAAAACTGCCGTGCTTAACATGGATGACCCCAGCAGTAAAATTATTGCCGCACGCACTAAAGTGCCGGTAATTACTTACGGCGAAAGCAAGGATTACGATATTTATCCCATCAGTTTTGACGTGCAGGCTAAACAAATGGCATTAAAGCTGCATACGCCTGCCTGCGAGATGGATTTGGTGCTTAAAATTACGGGTGAATTTAACGTATATAATGTAATGTCCGCCGTGGGCGCAATGCTTGCCGAAAAGGTTGACCCGCAAATTATTATGGATGTGCTTGACGGCTTTGACGGCGTGCCGGGACGTTTTCAGCTGGTAGAGGCAGGGCAGCCCTACACCGTAATTGTGGATTACGCCCATACCCCGGACGGCCTGGAAAACGTGCTGAAAACAGCGCGCGGCATTACTCGCGGCAAACTTTGGGTTGTATTTGGCTGCGGCGGTGACCGCGACAACAAAAAACGCCCGATTATGGGACGCATTGCGCTGGAACTTGCGGATAATGTTGTTGTAACTTCCGATAACCCGCGTACCGAAGACCCGGAACTTATTATTGATGAAATTGAAACCGCTCTTAAGGAAATTCCGGCAGGCAAAACCAGTGTGCGTTTAAGCGACAGGCGCGAAGCAATTAACTATGCCCTTGCACATGCTGCCGCTGATGATGTTGTTTTAATTGCCGGCAAAGGGCATGAAAATTATCAGATAATCGGTCATGAAACCATTCATTTTGATGACCGTGAAGTAGTGCAGGAATACTGGCAGAACAAAAGGTGATATGATGTTTGATTTGCAGGAAATACTGGCGGCAACGGGAGGAAGCTGCCGCAGTTTGCAGAAAGTTGAATTTACCGGCATTAATACGGACAGCCGCACCATTAAAAGCGGAGAACTGTTTGTGGCGTTAAGCGGCGAAAATTTTGACGGCCATAACTATTGCGCCAAAGCACTGGCACTTGGGGCGGCGGGCGTACTTGTAAGCCATGATGTTGAAGGGTTGCCGCAGAATGCCGTTGTTATAAAAACAGATGACACTTTAAAAGCATATCAGCTTATTGCCAAAGCATGGCGTGATAAGCAGAAAAATTTAAAGGTTGTTGCCGTAACCGGTTCCAACGGCAAAACATCAACCAAAGATTTGATTGCAGCCTGCCTTGCCTGCGAGTATAATGTTGTTAAAACGGAAGCTAATTTTAATAATGAAATAGGGCTTCCCAAAACATTGCTGAATATAAAAAGCGACACGGAAGTTGCCGTTGTGGAAATGGGCATGCGCGGCCTGGGGCAGATACGCGCCTTGTGCAAACTGGCAAGCCCCGACGCTGCCGTTGTAACAAATGTTGGCGAAACACATATGGAACTTTTGGGCAGTATGGAAAATATTGCCAGAGCCAAAAGCGAAATTGTTGAAAATTTAACGGCGCAGCAGTTTGCGGTGCTTAATAACGACGATGCTTTTGTGCGCCGCATGGCAGATAAAACCGCAGCCAAAGTTATAAGCTACGGCTGTACGGAAGAAGCCGGCGTATATGCACAGAACATTAAACTTACGGCTGAAGGCAGCGAGTTTGACTGCGTTTGTGCCGCAGCAGGCGAAAAAGAACATATTGTGCTTCCGCTTTTGGGCGAACATAATATTTATAACGCGCTGGCAGCTATTGCCGTTGCAGTTACGTTTAATGTTCCGCTGGCGCAGATAAAAGAAGCTTTAAAAAATGTGCGCCTTACCGGCAAACGCCAGGAAATTATGAATTTTGGCAAGGTAACTGTTATTAATGATGCCTATAATGCCAGCCCTGCATCTATGGCAAGCGCTTTAAAAACACTGCATGCCGTAAAAGATGCCAAAGGCGGCAGGGCTGTTGCCGTGCTGGCAGATATGCTGGAGCTTGGCGCGCTTTCCGTGCAGGCACATAAGGAAGTTGGCGAAATGGCCGCTGCCGAAAGCGTTGATGTGCTTATTACCTACGGCACGGAAGCAGTACATACTGGACGCGCAGCGCAGGAAAAAGGCGTAAAAACCTTTATTTGCCATGACCGTGCGGAAGCAGCCAAAATTTTAAGCGGCATTTTACGCAATGATGATATAATTTTACTCAAAGGCTCTCATTCCATGCAGGTTGATGGTTTGATTGACCTTGTTCTGAAAAATAAAATCCGGAGTGTTGGATAAATGACAATTAATCTTCTTGGTGCACTGGCTACGGCGTTTATTATCTGTGCCGTAACCGGACCGAGCTTTATTTCGGTTTTGCATAAACTGAATTTTGGGCAGAGCATCCGCGAATGCGGCCCGAAAGAACATATGAAAAAAAGCGGCACGCCTACCATGGGCGGCATTATGATGCTGCTGGCAATTCTGGTTGCCGTTGCCGTATGGTGCAATTTTACACCTGCGTTGTGCATTGCGCTGCTTTTAACCTTCGGCCATGCGCTGATTGGTTTTATCGACGATTATATTAAAGTTGTAATGAAACGCAACCTTGGTCTTACTGCTGCCCAGAAGTTTTTTATGCAGTTTGTACTGGCAGGGGCGTATGTTTATTATATTGAAACCCATGTGCAGTCTGATTTATGCATAGCCATACCGGGTACGGAATATATGCTTCCGTTAGGCTGGTTATATTACGTGCTGGTATTTTTGCTGCTTGTGGGTACAACTAACGCCGTAAACCTTACCGACGGGCTTGACGGGCTTGCAGCAAGCGTTACGCTGCCTGTAACGGTTGCTTATGTGTTTATTGCCTATAACACCGGCCATGCCGATTTAAGCGTGTTTGCGCTGGCCATTACCGGTGCGTGCCTCGGCTTTTTGCTGTTTAACCACCATCCGGCCAAAGTGTTTATGGGCGATACCGGTTCGCTGGCAATAGGCGGCGGTGTTGCGGCGCTGGCGCTGCTTACGCATACAGAACTTTTGCTTGTAATTCTCGGCGGCATTTACGTTATGGAAGCAACATCTGTAATAATGCAGGTTACTTATTTCCGCCTTACGGGCGGCAGGCGTATTTTCCGCATGACGCCGATACATCATCATTTTGAACTTGGCGGATGGAAAGAAACCAAAATTGTAAAACGTTTTTTTGCCGCAAGCTGCCTGCTGTGCATTGCGGGTGTTTTGCTGTGGCTTAACGGAAACGGAGGATTTTAATTTTGAGTAAGGCTGTACTTGTTTATGGCATAGGCGTCAGCGGCTGCGGTGCTGCGGATATTCTGGCACGCCAGGGCAAGCGTGTGCTGCTTTATAATGATGCCGGGCACGAGGTTGATGCAGATTTAAAAGAACTGCTTGCCAAAAGCGGCGGGCAAATTGTAATAGGCAAAAAAGAAGGCCTGCTGGACGATGTGGAAGAAGTAATCCTTTCACCGGGCATCAGCATGGAAAACCCTTTGGTGCAGGAAGCGCTGAACCGCGGCATTAATGTTACCGGCGAGGCGGAACTTGCTTACCGCAATTATAACGGGCATATTGTGGGCATTACCGGCACCAACGGCAAAACAACAACTACTATTTTAATAGGCGAAATGCTGGCAACGCTGCCGTGCGTAACCAAAGTAGGCGGCAACATCGGCATGGCGCTTACTAAAGAAGTTGAAACCATGCCCGAAAATTCGTGGCTGGCGGCTGAACTTTCCAGCTTTCAGCTGGAAACTGTGCAGAACTTCCGCGCGGAAATTGCCGTTATTTTAAATTTAACGCCTGACCATTTAACTCGCCACCATACAATGGAGGCTTATGGTGCGGCCAAATGCAACATTTTTAAAAACCAGCATCCGGAAGACGTAACACTGCTTAATTTTGATGACCCTGTTGTTAAAAGCTGGGGTGGGCTTGTGCCGGGCAGATTGTGCTGGTTCAGCCGCAGGGAAGTTTTGCCGCAGGGCATTTATATGCAGGACGGCGATTTTGTTATTGCCTGGAACGATACCAGAGAAGTTATCTGCAACAGAAAAGATTTGCAGATTTTCGGCGGGCATAACGAAGAAAACGTGCTGGCTGCTATTGGCGCGGCGTTTTTTGCAGGCGTTGAACCCTGTAATATTGCAGAAGTGCTGAAAAACTTTAAAGGTGTTGAACACCGCATTGAATATACGGCGACAATTAACGGCGTACGTTATTATAATGATTCCAAAGCAACCAATACCGATTCTACCATTAAGGCGCTGGAAGCGTTTGAAGGGCATTTAATTTTAATTGCCGGCGGGCGCGATAAACTGACCCCGCTTGAAGAAATGATGCAGCTTGTAAAAACAAAGGTTGATACGCTGATTTTGCTTGGCGAAGCGGCAGAGCGTTTTAAGGAAGCGGCCGAAAAAGCAGGCGTCAGCGATATACGCATGGTAACTTCCATGAAGGAAGCTGTGGAGCTGGCGCATAAAACGGCTGTTAAACCGCAGACGGTGCTTTTATCTCCGGCGTGCGCATCCTTTGATATGTTTACAGGCTTCCCGGAGCGCGGGCGCTGCTTTAAACAGATAGTTGCGGAACTTTCGGCTGCGGAGGAAAAATAAAGTGAAGGTTATACTTTCCGGCGGCGGTACAGGCGGGCATATTTACCCGGCGCTTACTATTGCCGACCAAATAAAAAAACTTCGCCCTGATGCGCAGATTATTTTTGTAGGCACGCAGCAGGGGCTTGAAAAAAATATTATTCCGCGCTACGGTTATCCGCTGCGCTATATTGAAATAGCCGGTTTTAAACGCAGCCTGAGTTTTGACACGCTGCGTTCCTTTGGCAAACTGTTTACAGGGCTGATTGGCGCAAACAGTCTTATCAGCGAAATAAAGCCGGACCTTGTTATAGGTACCGGCGGCTATGTATGCGGGCCGGTGGTCTTTTTGGCGGCTCTGCGCGGCATTCCGACAGCAATTCAGGAGCAGAATGCCATGCCGGGCGTTACCAATAAGATTTTGGCACGCTTTGTAAAAAAAGTGTTTTTGGGTTATCGTGAGGCTGAAAAATATTTTACGGGCAAATCGCGTAAAATATATACCGGCAACCCCATCCGCAGTGAAATTCTTTCCAATAAACGCAGTGAAGCGATAAAATTTTTCGGGCTTGACCCGGAAAAACAAACCATTCTGGTATCCGGCGGCAGCCGCGGCGCACAAAGCATTAACAAGGCCATGCTTTATGTTGAACAGGCACTGAGCGGCAGGCATGATGTGCAGGTACTGCACGCCACCGGCGAAGCCAATTACGAAGAATATATTAAGGAGCTTAACAAAAAAGGCCCTGTTGAAGATAATATAGTTGTTAAGCCTTATCTGCATGATATGCCAATGGCACTGGCGGCGGCAGATTTGGCGGTGTTCCGCGCAGGGGCGATAGGCCTTGCGGAGCTAACGGCAAAGGGTGTGCCTTCGGTTTTAATTCCGTACCCTTATGCAACTGCCAACCATCAGGAGTTTAATGCCCGTGCGGTAGAGGCTGCCGGTGCGGCCAAAGTTATTTTGGATAAAGAACTTACAGGCGAAAAACTGCTTGAAGAAATAGAGCATTTATTAATACGCAGCGAAGATTTGCAGAAAATGAAAAAAGCTGCCAAAAGCCTGGGCAGGCCCGGTGCGGCGAAAGAAATTGCGCAGCAGGCGCTGCAGCTTGTAAAAAATTGAGCAGGGAGGATTTTAAATGCTTTCGGGAATACACAATATTCATTTTATTGGTATTGGCGGTGCCGGAATGAGTGCTTTGGCACATGTGCTTTGCGAACGCGGCTTTCATGTATCCGGTTCGGATAAAAACGCCGGCGGTATCTGCGAGAAGCTGAAAGCGCTGGGAGCCGTTGTTTATCAGGGGCATGCTTCCAGTCAGGTAAATGGTGCGGATGCGGTTGTTATTTCGTCTGCCATTCATCCGGATAATTGTGAGCTGGTGGCAGCCAAAGAGCAGGGCATAAAAGTTATGCACAGGTCGGATGTATTGGCAGAGCTGCTTAACCATGCCGACGGAGTTGCTGTGGCAGGTGCGCACGGCAAAACTACAACCAGTGCCATGTTAAGCTGCATAGCGGCGCAGGGCGGCATAGACCCTACCATTGTTATCGGCGGTGAAGTAACAAGCCTCGGCGGCAATGCACGCAGCGGCAAAGGCCGTTATGTAATTGCCGAGGCGGATGAAAGCGACGGTTCGTTTTTGAAGTTTTATCCGCTGTATGCGCTTGTAACCAATATTGAAAACGACCATATGGACCATTACGGCAGCGAAGAAAATATTTATGCTGCCTTTAAGCAGTTTGTGGGCAGTGTAAAGCATGGCGGCGCTGCAGTGCTGTGCATGGATAACCCCAAGCTCCGCCGCCTGGTGCAGGAAACCGAAACCCGTGTTATCAGCTACGGCATTGATGATGAACAGGCCGATTACGTTGCCAAAGATATTGTTTACCATACCGGCGGCACGGATTATAAAGTTTATAAAAACGGCAGCCTGTTTGCGGAAGTTCAGCTGATAGTTCCCGGCAGGCACAATGTGCTTAATTCGTTGGGCGCGCTTGTTTGCGCTGTTGAAATGGGCATAAAAACGGACAGCATTTTAAAAGCACTTAAGGAATTTACCGGTGCGCACCGCCGTTTTGAAACAAAAGGGCGCGTTAACGGCATATGGGTTGTTGATGATTATGCGCATCATCCCACGGAAATAGGCGTAACCTTAAAAGCTGCGCTGCAAACGAAACCGCAGCGTTTAATCTGCGTTTTTCAGCCGCACCGCTATACGCGTACCCAGCTTTTGTTTAATGAGTTCTGCGCCTGCTTTAAAGGCTGCGATAAACTTATAGTAACCGATATTTACGCGGCCAGCGAAGACCCCATTGAAGGCGTAAACAGCAAAAAGCTTGCCGAAGGCATTAAGGAAACTTCGGGCGTTGATGTTGAGTATGTGCCGTCAATGGCGGATATAGAAAGTTATCTTGCGGCAAATGCCCGCACCGGTGATTTGGTTATGACTATCGGCGCAGGTGATGTATATAAAGTTGGCGAAGCATTAGTAGCAGATTTGCAAAGGAGCAATGAAAATGTTTAACAAAAATCAGGTAGTTGCAGTTGTAATGGGCGGGCCTTCCGCAGAACGTGAGGTTTCTTTAAATACCGGCGCAGCCATTGCCAATGCGCTGAGGGAATACGGTTATACCAATGTTGTTGAAATTGATCTTGACCCGCGCAATTTCGGAAAACAGCTTGCCGAAAGCAAAGCAGAAGTTGTTTTTAACGCTGTGCACGGCCTTTACGGCGAAGACGGACGTTTGCAGACTTTGCTGGAAATACGCGAGATGCCTTATACCGGCAGCGGCATGATTGCCAGTGTATCCTGCATGGACAAGGTTATTACCAAACGTATGCTGCGCGACGCAGGTATTTCCACTCCGGCCTGCCTGATTGTTAATAAAAAGGAAAGCGGCATAAAAGAAAAAATTATGCAGCGTTTCAGCCTGCCGGTAGTTATTAAACCTGCAAGCCAGGGTTCCAGCATCGGCGTGGAAATTGTTAAAGAAGAAAATCAGCTTGATGAAGCGATTGCAAACGCTTTTAAATACTCCCGCGATATTCTGGTGGAAGAATTTATCGGCGGCAAGGAACTTACCGTTTCCATGATGCAGAAAGACGGTGAAGTGGTTGCCCTGCCGGTTATTCACATTGCCCCGCATTCCGGTATGTATGATTATCATTCCAAATATACAAAAGGCGCAACGGAATATATTTGCCCGGCAGATTTGGATGAAGAAACAACCAAAAAAGTGCAGGAAATAAGCAAACAGGCTTATGAAGTTTTGGGCTGCAGCGGCGTTGCCCGTGCCGATGTTATGCTTGATGAAGCAGGCAACGGCTATGTGCTTGAAATTAATACCGTGCCCGGCATGACCGCAACCAGCCTTGTTCCTAAAGCGGCAGCTGCGGCAGGGATTTCTTTCCCCGAATTGTGCAATATTATTTTACAGTCCGCATCAGTTAATAATAAATAATTTACTTAGTAACCAAGAATATTTTTAAGAGGTGTTAAAGGTGCAATCGACACGCGAACGTTTAAAAGCAAACCGTAAAAAGCGGCGGTTACGCCTTTTGCGCCTGTTTTTTATTGCAGCCGTTATTATAGGCGCGCTTGCCGGGGCATGGAGATGGGCGACTTCCCCGGGAACGGCCTTTGGCAGCATTGTTATTGAAGGTACATCGCAGCTTACGCAGAGCGAGCTTTTAAGTATGTGCGGCACACAGGAACCGGTTAATTTATTTGTTGTTTCGCCTTCGGCAATAGAAAAAGCCATTGCCAATGATGTGCGTTTTGAAAAGGCGGAAACAGAATATTTCTGGCCGGGCGTGCTGGTGGTGCGCGTAAAAGAACGTATACCGGCGCTGTACATTGCCTGTTCGTATAAAGGTTATGCGCAGGTAGATTACAACGGTGTTGTAATGAGTGTCAGCGACGGTATTAAAGAAGCCGACGCCCCTGTGCTTTCCGGCGTTGTAACCGGCAATATATTTTTTGGCGACACGATTAAAGAAAAAAACGTGCTTGAAATTTTAGGTTTTTTAAGCAAGCTTGATAAGGAAGTAACCGATTCTATCTCCGAAATTGCTGTTGACAGCGGCAATAATGTTAAGTTTAACCTGCGCTACGGTTATCCGATTCTTTTGGGTAATGCAGATAACATTTCTGATAAGCTGGATATTTTTATTACGGTTTTCAATGATATAAAAACAAAAAATATTAGAGCTGAATATATTGACTTAACCTTCGCAAAGCCTTATATTAAGTTAAGACAGAAAGCCTGATATTTTTGAAAGGAATTTGAAAATTTATGTTAGCAAATAAACATGCCAAAATAATGCTTGTACTGGTTTTTGCCGTTTTGGGCTTTATGCTGGCAACTCAGATAAAAACTACCGAACGGCAGAAAACCATTAATGTCCAGCGTGCGGAAGAATTAACAGAGCGCCTGCGTGTTGTGGAACAGCAGCGCGACGATTTGGCTAAAGAAATTGAAAAATTGCAGGCCAATAACAGCAGCGACAAAGTTTTGGAAAACGAACTGGAACGTTTGAAGGAATTTGCCGGTGAGGTTCCGCTGGAAGGCAAAGGTATCCAGTTAATTCTTGATGACAGCAAAGTAACGGCGCAGGTTGGCGAAAATCCCAATTTGTATATTATTCATGACGATGACCTGCTGCGCGTAATTAACGAACTGCGTGCTGCCGGTGCAGAAGCAATTTCCATTAACGGCGAAAGGCTTGTTTCAACCAGTGAAATACGCTGCGCAGGGCCTACGCTTTCGGTAAATAACAACCGCAGCGCACCGCCTTACGTAATACTTGCCATTGGCAATCCTTCAAATCTTGCCAGTGCCCTTAAATTAAGGGGCGGCGTGCTTGATACCTTTAAGTTCTGGGGTATTCAGGCAGAGCTTACCATGCCGGAAGTTGTAAAAATACCTGCTTTTAAAGGCCGCCGCACTTTTGAATATGCTCAGGCAGCCGAAGAACATCAGGAAACGGCAAAGGAGGGAAAATAATATGCTCTATGCACTCGCCGGTATTGTAATCGGCTTTGCAGCCGGATGGTATTTTCCCCTGTATCTGCCGTTTGAATATGCCCGTTTGCTTTCCGTATCGCTGATGGCAGCGCTTGATACTGTTTTTGGCGGTATGCGCTCCAGCATGGAAGGCAAATATGATAATACCGTATTTATTACAGGCTTTTTTACCAATGCTGTTTTAGCAGCGTTTCTGTGCTATTCCGGTATTTTGCTGGGCATAGATTTGTACCTTGTCGGTATTTTGATTTTTGGGATGCGCATTTTTAACAATCTTGCTGCCATCCGCCATCTGTTTCTTAAAAAATAAAATAATTTTTTAATGCAGCAGGAAAAATACCGTTATATGTTGAATATTACTTTGATATCTATGTGATGGAATTTACCCAACTTATTAAGGGGGAATATAAATAATGTTTGAAGAGTTTGAAGAAAAAGGCATGGACAATCTTGCCAATATCAAGGTAATCGGTGTTGGCGGCGGCGGCAACAATGCCGTTAACAGAATGATTTCCGCAGGCGTGAAGGGTGTGGAATTTATTGCGGTAAACTGCGATGCGCAGGCACTTTTGCTTTCCAAAGCACCGACACGTATCCAGATTGGCGAAAAACTTACCAAAGGTCTTGGCGCGGGCGCTAACCCGGAAATCGGCGAAAAAGCAGCCGAAGAAAGCCGCGACCAGATTTTAGACGCGCTGAAGGGCGCAGATATGGTATTTGTTACCGCAGGCATGGGCGGCGGCACAGGTACCGGTGCAGCACCTATTGTTGCCGAATGTGCACGCGAAGTTGGCGCACTTACCGTAGGCGTTGTTACCAAACCGTTCTCTTTTGAAGGCAAACGCCGTATGAATCAGGCTGAAAGCGGCATTATAAATATCAAAGAAAAAGTTGATACTTTAATTACCATTCCTAATGACCGTTTGCTGCAGGTTATCGACAGAAGAACTTCCATGCTGGAAGCCTTCCGCATTGCCGATGATGTTCTGCGTCAGGGCGTTCAGGGCATTTCCGATTTGATTGCGGTTCCGGGCCTTGTTAACCTGGACTTTGCCGATATTAAAACGGTTATGTCTAACGCAGGTTCGGCATTGATGGGTATTGGCATGGCAAAAGGCGATGACGGCGCACGCGCTGCTGCCGAAGCTGCCATTAAGAGCCCGCTTCTGGAAGCATCTATCGAAGGTGCGCGCGGCGTGCTGTTTAACATTACAGGCGGCGCAGAACTGTCGCTGTTTGATGTTACCGAAGCATCCAATATTATTACCGAAGCCGTTGACCCCGAAGCCAATATTATCTTCGGTGCGGTTATCGACGAAACTCTCAAAGACGAAATCCGTGTTACCGTTATTGCTACCGGCTTTAACAAGGAAATGCCGACGCATGGCGGCAAACCTTCTATTGTACGTCCGGGCGGCGGTTATCAGCAGCAGCACGATAACGACAGCAATAACAATAAACCGCATATGGGCGGCAGCGGAATTATTCACAAACATTCTTCCGATACGGAGATTCCGCCTTGGATCCGCGGCTGATTTTAACTTGATACTGCATTTAAAGCCTCTGCTTATGTTAGCAGAGGCTTTCTATATTTTGGGGTAAAATTTGCTTGCAATTTTAAATATACACAATATCTTGTTTCTTTTAATTTGCCGTTATGTTATAATATAAGTGCTTATCCAACAAATACAAGGAAGTGAATGTATGAGATGCCCATTTTGTAATTATAATGACAGCAGAGTTGTAGATTCCCGTTCGGTTGATGATGGCGCTTCTATCCGCCGCAGGCGTGAATGCCCCAATTGCGGCCGCAGGTTTACTACTTACGAAAAATACGAAGAAACACCTTTGGTTGTAAATAAAAAAGACGGGCGCCGCGAGCTGTTTGAATCAAAAAAACTTTTGAACGGCTTGATTAAGGCTTTTGAAAAACGCCCGATTTCTTACGAAAAAATTAAGGAAATGGCAGACCATATTGAGCGTGAACTGCGTATGCGCGGTGAATCGGAGGTGCGCAGCGAAGTTATTGGCGAGCTTGTTATGAACCATCTGGAAAAAACAGACCAGATTGCTTATGTACGTTTTGCTTCTGTTTACAGGCAGTTTGCCGATGTGAACAATTTTATGCAGGAATTGCAGCGTATTATTAATAACAACGAAAATAAGGAACGGAGTGACGCCGAGCATGAAAATTCGTAAACGCGATGGGCGTGTTGTAGCGTTTGATGACAGCAAAATAACGGATGCTATTTTTGCAGCGGCACAGGCTGTGGGCGGTGCAGACCGCGAAATGGCGGTGGAAATTACACTGTGCGTATTAAAATGCCTGAAAGCAGAAAACAAGGAAATTGTTGATGTTGAGCATGTTCAGGATATTGTTGAAAAGGTTTTAATTAAAAAAGGCCATGCCAAAACGGCAAAATCTTATATTTTGTACCGTGCCAAACGTACGGATATCCGTAATGCGCGCAGCGAACTTATGGATACCGTGGCAGAAATTTTAAAGGAAACCGACCGCGACAACGCCAATATTTCCAATTCGCCTTCGGCAAAAATGCTGCAAATTGCATCGGCTGCCAGCCGCGAATATTATTTGAACCGTGTTATTCCGGAAGAAATGGCGGCGGCGCATAAACGCGGCGATATTCATATTCATGATCTTGATTTTTACGGCAAAACCTTAAATTGCCTGAACATTCCGCTTGGCAGGCTGCTGCATGAAGGCTTTAATAACGGGCATGGCTATATCCGCCCGCCGAAACGCCCGGGTTCTGCGGCTGCGCTGGCTGCTATTGTACTGCAAAGCAACCAGAATGATATGTTTGGCGGCCAGTCTTTCGGCTTTTTTGATACCGATATGGCCGATTTTGTAGAAGGTGCGGAAGAAAACGAAGTTTTTCAGGCAATGGAAGCTCTGGTTTATAATTTAAACAGTATGCATTCGCGTGCCGGTGCTCAGGTGCCGTTCAGCAGCCTTAACCTTGGGCTTGATACCAGCGAAAACGGGCGTAAGGTTACGCGCAATTTGTTAAAGGCGTACGGCAACGGCCTTGGACGCGGCGAGAACCCGATTTTCCCGAATGTTATTTTCCGCGTTAAACGCGGCGTTAATTTAGACCCCGGTGACCCGAACTATGATTTGTTCCAGCAGGCAATAAGCGTGGCTGCAAAGCGCCTGAATCCGACTTTCAGCTTTATGGATACCACTTACAACCGCGATTACGGCGGACAGGTGGCTTATATGGGCTGCCGCACGCGCGTTATTGCCAACCGCCATGGCGAGGAAATTACCACCGGGCGCGGCAACCTTTCGTTTACAACAATTAACCTTCCGCGTCTTGCCATTAAAGCAGAACGCAATATTGACAAGTTCTATCAGATGCTTGACGATATGATGAACCTTGTGGCAGAGCAGCTTTATCACCGTTATCGCGTGCAGTGCAACCTGCGTGTGCGCGACCTGCCGTTTTTGATGGGGCAGGGGCTTTACATGGGCAGCGATAAACTTAAAAAGGATGACCGCATTGAGCCTGCAATTAAAAACGGTACGCTTGCCATTGGTTTTATCGGCCTTGCCGAAACGCTTACTTCGCTGATTGGCAAACATCAGGGCGAGAGCGTAGAAGCGCAGAAACTGGGGCAGGAAATTATCGGTTATATGCGTAAGCGCGTAGATGAATACTGCGATAAATATGATTTGAATTTCAGCCTTATTGCAACGCCGGCAGAAGGGCTTTCCGGGCGCTTTATCCGTATCGACCGCAAGGAGTACGGCATTATTCCAGGCGTGACCGATAAAGCGTACTATACAAATTCCTTCCATGTGCCGGTTGGTTATCCAATCAGCGCGTTTGATAAAATGCGCGTTGAAGGGCCGTACCATAAATTTACAAACGGCGGCCATATCAGCTATGTAGAGTTTGAATCTTCGCCGGTGCATAATTTGCAGGCCGTTGAAGATGTTCTGCGCCATATGCTGGCGTGTGACTGCGGCTATGTAGGCATTAACTTCCCAATTGATTACTGCGAGGACTGCGGCTATACCGGTATTATTGATACCGATTACTGCCCGGTATGCGAAAAGAAGCTTACGCAGATACGCCAGCGCGCTAATTGCTGCACGGAATAAGGAGGCAGGCTATGCTGAGGGTTGCAGGTATTTTAAATGAATCTATCGTAGACGGGCCGGGCATACGTGCGGTAGTGTTCTTCCAGGGCTGCCCGCGCCACTGTGAAGGCTGCCATAACCCGTCTACGCTGCCGTTTGAAGGCGGTACGGAATATACGCCGGAGAATTTGGCGCAAGATGTTATAAAGCGCCTGACGCCTTTGCACCGCGGCATAACCTTAAGCGGCGGCGACCCGCTGGCCCAGGCAGACGGCGTGCTGGAATTTTTGCAGGCAATAAAAAAACTTAAACCGGGGCTGAACGTATGGTGCTACACCGGTTATGTATATAACGAAGTAAAAAATCTGCCGGTGCTTAAGGAAATTAACGTATTGGTAGACGGGCCGTTTATTCTCGCGCAGCGCGATTTGGACTTTCCGTACCGCGGTTCTCGCAACCAGCGTTTAATAGATGTTCCGGCATCTTTAGAAAAAGGTGAAGCAGTTGATTTTGAGTTATAGGAGGGATAACAATGCTGTTTGAATTATTGCAAAAAGGTTACGGCAAGGCAATGAACCTTAACTGTGCCGAAAAAATTCTTTATGGAGCAAACTGGGCTTATAACATGCAGCTGCCGCCGCAGGCACTTAAAATTGCGGCTGGCTTTGGCGGCGGCATGGGCGCAGGTGCTGCCTGCGGCGTGGTTACCGGTGCGTGCATGGTGCTTAGCACTCTGTATGTAAAACGCAACGGCAAAGAAGAAGGCTGCAGGGTAAGAGAACTTTGCAAAGAATTTGTTGATACTTTTAAAGCCGAAACAGGCAGTTACGATTGCCGCGAAGTAAAACCCAAGTATTTTGAGCCTGAAATTCAGTGTGATAAGGTAGTTTTTAAGGGCGCAGAAATTTTGGATAAAATTGTGGCAAGAGAAGGGCTGAAATAGGCCACGAATAAAAATAAAATATAGAAGCTAAAAAACGTCATCACTTTTGATATGCACCCAAAAAGTTGGACATAATAATTAAGCTGTTCTTAAGGACTTAGTCCGGTATTCTACCGGGCTGAGTCCTTTTAATTTTACCTTTATCCTTCGGTTGTTGTAATAATCTATATATTCATCTAACTTCTCTCTAAAATCTTCTATTGACTTAAACTTCTCAAAATAAAATAATTCTGACTTCAGCAGCCCAAAGAAATTTTCCATTACGGCATTATCCAGACAGTTCCCTTTTATTGACATGCTTTGGATTATGCCGTTTTCTTTTAATATCTTTCGATATGCCTTATGCTGATATTGCCATCCCTGGTCACTATGCAGTATCAAGCTGTCTGTTTTTCCTATACGCGCAACTGCTTCTTTCACCATATCCGTTACTTGTTTTAATACAGGGCGCTCTGAAACTTTATAGCTTATTATTTCCCCGTTATATAGGTCTATAATTGGTGATAGGTACAGCTTTCTGCCGAATAACGAAAACTCTGTTATATCTGTTGACCATTTCTTATTTGGCTTATCTGCTTTAAAATTTCTTTGCAGAATATTAGGCGCAGCTTTCCCATGTTCACCTCTATATGATTTATATTTCTTTAATCTTACTTTGCAGGTTAGACCGGTTTGCTTCATCAGCTTCATTACTACCTTATGGTTTACTTTAAAACCTTTTCTTCTAATCTCTAAGGTTACGCGCCTGTAGCCGTACCTGCCTTTGTTATCTGTGCAGATACGTTTTATTGCTTCTTTCAGCTCACTATACTTATCGCCTTGATTTATGCTTTTCATAGCGGCATAGTAAGTGCTTTTAGCCATGCCTGTATATTCCAATAACTTTTTCAGAGGATATTCTGCCCTTAATTCAGAGATTATTAACGCTGTCTTTTGCGTCTTTCTTCTTCCTCTTCATGCTGAATCAAGGCGTTGTACTTTTTTAAGAAGGCGTTATCCATTTTAAGAAAAGCATTTTCTGCTTCCAGCTGTTCAAGATAAGTAGGTTCAGGTTTCTGTTTGCGCTTTTTAGGTTTATATTTCATTGACGGCCTGCCTTTCTTTTTAGGCAGCAGTCCTGATTTACCGTAGGCAAGGTATTGTTTTTCCCATTGATGGATAGTTGAATTATTGGGGATAGCAAAAGGGCTGCCGTTTCCTTTAATGATAACCCATGCTGCCAGCGGTGCTCAAGGACTTTTTGTTTAAAATCTGGGGAATATGAACGGTTTTTATGAAGGAGCTGGTGAATGCCGCCGTGGTTGTAGTGGGCGAGCCAGTCACGTAAGGGACGGCTGTCTGGTATTGCCAATATTCTGCAAACATATTTTATGGCATTACCGTCTAAAACCATTTGTACTGCTTTAATTTTAAATTCGTCTGAGTATTTAGTCATGAAAAAACTGCACCTCCAAAAGTTTTTGTCTAACTTTTGGGGTGCAGTTCACTTTTGTGGTGGCGTTTTTTATGCAAGTAAAAGCAATAGGAATATACTTTAAAGCTTTGCAAAAATGCTATGGCTTCTTCGTTCGCGAACACGATTTTATCTGTTCGCGCATGAAATAAAGCGGTAATAGATAGCCGCCATAGTTTTTGCTGTCAGCTTTGCAGCATATTCCTATTGCTTTTTAATTGTAAATTTTTATTTGCAGCATGCTTTCACGCACCACCGGCTGTGCGGTTTACCGTAAAACTGCACCGCCGCGCTAACCTGCCGGCAGGGATAAAGTTTCACCAAGACCAGTAAAAGTTAGACTTACTCTAACGGAAATGTCTTGCATAAGGGAAAACGTAATGATAGAATTATTATTAATTAATTTAAAAAGATAACTATCGTAAACAGTATGTAAAAAAATAAACAAATATATTGTAATGATTAGTATGGATTTGTGTTTGTTATATCGATAGAGTATGTACAAAATATCTTGTTTGTAACTTCATAACTTATAACATTGGCAACAGCTATTTATATATTTATTGATATAATTTCTGGGTAACATTTACTTAATTTTAGTAAATATTGAATGATTATATAACAATTTTGCATAGTTTTGACAGATAATTTAAAACGTTTATTACAAGTATTAATATCATCATATTATTTTATATAAACAGATGTTTTAAGTTTAATCTTCAGAATACTTATATTAGTATTTGGATAATAAGTTTTATCTTATTTATTATCTTGCGCTATATAGTAAAAATATTAAAATTTGGTAATTTTGGCTATGCAAAATAGATAATAGCAAAATATAAAATAAATCATGTTTTTATAGCTACAATTGAGTTGTAATAAAATAAGCTAACAGAACTAATCAACAAAGTACAGCAGTTTTGAGAAATGCTAAAGCTTGTTAGCGTACATATGGGCATAGAAACTAAAAATCTGTTAAACGAAAAGCTGATGTTATTAATATCAAATAACAACTTTGTATGTTAAATTAATATATAGATAAAAACAGTATTTTACTATTTACTAATCATAACAGTCATAGTAGCAATATTGCCGATTTATTTGTAATAGTTCTATGAATATAAATAGGCTTGCTAATTTTTAATAATAAGATTATAGGGGGAATTTTAAATAAAAAATATATTCCTCATAATCAAAAAAGAGACAATTTTTAGAAAAAAAGTTTGGCTTCATTACTGTGGATATTTAATGTGTTAAAAGAATAAATGAGGGTTATTTGCGCTTGATAATAAAATAAAGATACGTTAAGATAAAGCTTGAATATGAAATTGTGCCAAGTCAATGGTAAAAGAAATATATAGAGAACGCGTACAGGATATGGATGATGTGTACGCAACTTATGGCTTGATTTAATGATGTTATGGAGGATATGGAAGATAGTCTGATAATGTAAAGACGCATATTAAAAGGTCAAGTTATTTAAAGTGTAAACAATAAATGCTTTATTTTTTATAAAATAATTTAAAAGAAATATTAGTGATGAAATATGCGTATTTAATATGATTTTTGGATTAGTATTTATTTGTATATGTAGATAAATTAGACCTTGCATTAGAAAACATATCTATATAGGCGCTAACAGCTACTGTGAACAAAAAGGCGATATTAAGATTCATAAATACGTCAGGTATATCTTTTATAAATATTAAATTAAAAGTATAGATAGCATTAATTATTTTACAGAATTTAATAATACTACATAATAGACTGTTGCTGATTGCAATGATGAAATATATAATCTTTCTTTATAATACAAATGCTTTCGGTAAAACTATGATGAGTAAAACGGTGCAAGAAGCAAAAGCAATAGTAAATGAATAAAAGTTAGAATCCACAAATCGAAAGGACTAAAAAAACAGACAATGAGTTTAATTGATATAGATATTTATAACAAACTATAAAAGGTATACCGAAAAACAATAGTTAAGAAAATCTACAAAACATTCATTAAATTTATCGTTAAAGTCCTGCTGATGCGTTATACTAATAACAACATTTATTTTAACCATAGATATTAAGAGATACTTTTGGCGGTAATGATTAGATTATAGAAAAATGTTGTAATGCATAGATGTAGAAATAAACTATGAGTATAATATCTTCTTTAATAAATATCTATGAATAACCAAAAAGTAAGTTGTATCGGCGCCATTGCCATTAACAAATATTTTAACTACGAATTATGATATTTTAAAATCTAAAATAGAGAGATTAGAGGATGAAAACTATTAATAGATAGCTGTAATGAATTATACTAATAAAAATAAAATTTTATAAAAATATAAAAACTTGTCACGTAATAAGTAGAATATTTTGTAGTAGAATTAGTAAATATTACAGCATGGATAAAGTAATAGGACGCGCTTTATAAAAAGAACTAAAGTGAAATTTAATTTATAGGAAAGGTTTGTATTAAAATTGAAAAAACAATACGAGTACTTCAAATATTAGGAATTGTAGCTCATGGTGGAGTAGAAACGGTAATAATGAATTATTACCGCAGTATTAATAAAAGTAAAATACAATTTGATTTTGTAGTGTATAGCGATGCTGATGAAAACTATATAAAAGAAATTTTAGCAATGGGTGCAAAAGTTTATAAAGTTACTCCATATAATAAAAATCTTTTTAAATTCATGTATGAAGTATATAGCATTATAAAATCAAATAATTATCAAATTGTGCACACTAATATGAATGCACTTAGTGGCTTTGCATTATTACCAGCTTGTTTGGCTGGTGCTAAAGTTCGCATACTGCATAATCATACTACAGATAGCAAAGATGAAAAAATACGAAGTTTAATAAAAAATTTATTGCGTCCGTTTGCAAAGTTATTTGCAAATCAATACTGGGCTTGTAGTAAATTAGCTGCGGAATGGATGTATGGTAAAAAGACCCTTGCAAGTGGTAAGGTAATAATTATAAATAATGCTATAGATCTTGAAAAGTTTAAATTTAATAAAGAAAAGAGAAAAAAATTAAGAATGAAACTTGGTTTAGAAAAATGTTTTGTAATTGGACATATAGGGCGATTTGTAAAATGTAAAAATCATGAATTTTTAATTAATGTATTTGTTGAAGTATTAAAACAAAAGAAAAATGCTAGACTGTTGCTTATTGGTGATGGAAAGCTCAAAAAGCAAATAGAAGAAAAAATTAAGAAATTAGGTATTGAGAAAACAATTATTTTTTTAGGCATAAGAAATGATGTGGCAGATTTATATAATGTTATGGATGTTTTTGTGTTACCTTCTTTGTACGAAGGATTGCCTGTTGTTGGTGTTGAAGCGCAAGCAAATGGTTTATCATTTATTTGTTCTGATAGAGTTACTGATGAAATATTATTAACAGATAGTATAAAACTACTTTCTTTACAGCAATCTGAACTTGAATGGTGTGATGCAATATTAAATATAAAAAGAAGAGAAGCTGTATATAGTAAAAATAATTTGCTTGAAAATTTTGATGTAAAAGGTGAAAGTAAAAAGTTGGAAAAAATATATTTATATTTAGAAGTCAGGAAATAAAAAAACTATGCCAAAAATATCTGTAATAATGGGTGTTTATAATTGTAAAAATTATAATAGCTTAGAAAAAAGCATAAACTCAATTATAAATCAATCATATAAAAATTGGGAATTTATAATTTGTAATGATGGTTCAACAAATAATACTTTAGAGATGCTGAATTCAGTAGCTGCTTTAGACAAAAGAATTAAGGTTATTTCTTATGAAAAAAATCGCGGCTTGGCTGCTGCGTTAAATTATTGTTTAAAGTTTGCTAAAGGAGAATATATTGCTAGGCAAGATGATGACGATGATATATCTAGGCCTGATAGATTTGAAAAGCAGTTAAATTTTTTAATTCAAAATAAGAATTATGATTTTGTAGGTTCAACCTGTATTGTTTTTGATAATAATGGAATATATGGTAAATTAAAAGTTCCGAAGATAGTAACTAAAAACGATTTTTTATGGAATAATCCTTTTGTGCATCCAACAGTAATATTTTCTAAAAAATCTTTACAGCTTGTTAATGGTTATCGCATTGCTAAAGAAACAAAGCGCTGTGAGGATTATGATTTGTTTATGAGAATGTATGCTAAGGGTTTTAAAGGTTACAATATCCAAGAAGATTTATATAGTTATAAATCTATTATTGATAAAAATAAAAAATATAGACCAATGAAAGATAGAATTGATGAAGCTATTGTTAGATATAAAGGATATAAAGCAATGGGAATCTTAGCAAAAGGAATTCCGTTTATAATAAAGCCAATATTAATAGCATTGATTCCAGCAAAGGTATTTGCAATTATAAAAGAATTTACATATAAATATATTTAATGAATTATACTGAAATTATAATAATACCTAAAAATCTATTATTGTTAGTTTGTTGCTAATAATTATTGGAAATTACGAAAAATATATAAAAAAGTTAAAAAACATTGTCCAGATTATGAAATTTTAGAGTGGAAAGAAAATAGCTTTGATGTAACGCAAAACATATATTAAAAATAAAAGATTATGAAGTTAAAATATGCTTATGTAATTGATTATGGATATTGTATAAATATTAAAAATATATTTTAATATAGATATGTTCTTTATAAAACTATTAGATTATACTGTTAATAAAGTGGTTTTTATGGATGTGAACGTTAAGCCAATAAAATTAAGTAGATTGCAATACATTTTATTTGGTTTTGAACTATATAAAAAACACTTTATTTATTGCATTTTAAAATGTCTTTTAACTTTAAAACAGTAGTGAAATATACTATTAAATCTTTAGTAAAACACGGATAAAAAGTACAAATCAAATATAAAAATGCGATAACGTATATATTATCTGATATAGCAGTTTGTTCTAAAAATGTATATAATTATTAATATATGCTTATATATGAAGCTGTGACAATAAAATGTGTATATTAAAAATAGGTGATGCAATGTTATAAAATGTGTTTGAGTCTTTACTTAATAAGAATATTTATTAAATCCTATTATCATATAAAATATGGTTTGGTATTTATAACCTTTTTACAGCGCGATGTAATGAAACTGCTGCAAATAAATGATGAAATGGTATTCTTCCGCTTTTTATGTGCTGCGGCGGGACAGACAGGCAAAATGATAAACTACGCAGAACTTGCCAAAGCGGCGGAAATATCCGCACCGACGGCAAAGCAATGGATAAAGACATTAGAAGCGGCAGGAATAATTTATTTCTTGCAGCCATTTATATCGCCGAGAGCAAAATACATAGTAAAAGCGCCGAAGCTGTACTTTTTTGATACCGGTCTTGCATCATACTTAACGCGCTGGCTTAATGCTGACGCTTTGGAAGCAGGCGCGGCAAGCAGTGAATTTTTTGAAACGTGGGTTGTAACAGAAATCTACAAAAGTTATGCTAATAAAGGCATAGTGCCGCCGCTGTACTACTTGCGCAATTTTAACGGCAAGGAGATAGAACTCATCATCTGGCAGAATGGTACAGCATACCCAATAGCCGTTAAAAAGAGCGCCTACCCCAGCAAAGCCGTCAAAACCTTTGCGATACTGGAACCTGTCAGCAGCGACGCTAAAATAAACATCGGTGCAGGCGGTATAGTGTGCTTAATTGATGATTTATTACCGGCGTCGGATAGGTTGTATTATATCCCTGCGTGGGTGTTATGATTTATTTTAAAAGCTGCTTTGTGCAGCTTTTTTGCTTTTTGGCTTGCTGAAAACTTTATTTTATTGTAGAATTGGTATTGTAGTATACTTTGCTTTTTAATGGAGGCTATGTTATGAATAACAATGCAAAACCGGCTATGAATTTGCAGGACAGCTTTTTAAACCATGTCAGAAAGGAAAACCTTGGCGTAATTATTTACCTTGTGAACGGTTTCCAAATCAGGGGGCTGGTACGCGGGTTTGATAATTTTACCGTTATTATAGAAAACGAAGGCAAGCAGCAGCTTGTTTATAAGCATGCCATTTCTACAATTTCCCCGGCGGCAAACATTACAATTATGCAGCCGGAAAGACGTGAGCAACAATAAAAAGCTAAGAAAAACGGCGCTGTGGCGTTGTTTTTCTTTATATAGGGTATTTTTATGACAGGCAGGATGCAGCTTTTTTTGGAATATTTAACAGTGGAACTTGGCCTTTCGGCAAATACCAGGCAGGCGTACGAGCGTGATTTGCGCCTGTTTTGCAAAACGCTTGGCTTTAAAAACAGCGACGCGCTGGTTAACGTAAGCCGTGAGCAGATAACCGGGTATATGACGCAGCTGAAGGAAAAAGGCCTTGCCGCGGCAACCATTGCACGCAAGCTGGCAGCCATTAAAGCCTTTTACCGCTTTATGACTGCCGAAGGATATATGGACGCCAACCCGGCAGAAGTTGTTGAAGCAGGCACCAAAGGCATTAAGCTGCCGCGCGTTTTAAGCGAGGACGAGGTTGTTCGCCTATTAAACCAGCCCGATATAACAACGGCGGAGGGCTTTCGTGACCGCACGATGCTTGAAGTGCTGTACGCTACCGGCATGCGTGTTTCCGAACTTATTAACCTTACGCTGGATCGCGTTGATTTAAACATGAAGTATATCATTGCGTTCGGCAAGGGCAGCAAAGAGCGTATTGTGCCGCTTGGTTCTGTTGCGGCGGAATTTTTGCAGCAGTACCTTGAAAAAGTGCGCCCAAAACTTACGCATGAGGAGAGAAACACCAACATAGTTTTTCTGGCTTTGGGCGGGCATGAGCTGACGCGCCAGCGCTTTTGGCAGATTATCCGCGCCTACGGCAAAAAAGCAAACATCAACAAAGCGCTTACCCCGCATATTCTGCGCCATTCGTTTGCCACGCACCTTTTGGATAACGGAGCCGACCTGCGCAGTGTGCAGGAGCTTTTAGGGCATTCGGATATTTCCACAACGCAGATTTATACGCATTTAACCAATAAACGCCTGCGTGATATTTACGCAAAAGCCCATCCGCGGGCCTGATTAAAGGAGGACATTATGGCTAAAAGAGGCAGGAGCAAAAAATCTTCCAACTGGTTTACCGTTCTTTTGCTGGCAGTGGTTTTGCTCGCTGCCGTAGCGGCGGGAATTTATTATGCTTCCTCGCGTTCCGAAAAGGATGTTGAAAACACGGGCATTACCGGCCCGTCGCAGATAGAATTGCTGGAGGAATCAAAATCGGCGCAGAAGGCCGTTGACGATATTCTGCTGACCCGTGACAACTGGCAGCTTACCGATAACGGACGCAGCAGCCAGAAGGAAAAACAGCGCTCCGGTGCAGAAGTAATCTGGAACAAGCGTGAACTGGCCATAGGCGTTCCGCGCGATACCCAGCTGCGTGATGCTGCAAACTGGCTTGCAGGCAAGCTGGAAGGCAGCAAATTAAAAACCGTCCGTATGGAAGAAACAACCTATAACGACTGGGACTCCGTAAGGCTTGATATTGCCATCAGCACCAAAGCCGGTGAAGGCACCAAAGAATTTGTTACGGATACGGTTTATTTTTACCATAACCTTAATTTGGATAAACCTGATAAGGATATTAAAAAGGAGCAAACTACAACACGCAGCCACCACGGCAGGCTTGCCGTAATAATTGACGACTGCGGTTATGATGTTGACCTGGTGAAGCGCCTTGTAAATTTGCGCGCGCCGTTCAGTTTTGCCATTATTCCGTACCGCGATTTCAGCAGTGATTCGCTGCATGTAATTAACGGCGGCGGCCAGGTTGCCATGCTGCATCTGCCAATGGAGCCGATGAACGCTTCGGCTATGAGCGAGGGTAAAAGCACGGTGCTTACCAGCATGGATGACAAGCGCATTATGCAGCTTACCGGCGAACTGATTAACAGCCTGCCGGGCATCAGCGGCGTAAATAACCATCAGGGCAGTAAGGCAACGAGCGATGAACGCACCATGCGCGCAGTTTTAAAAGAAATTAAACGCCAGGGGCTGTTCTTTGTAGACAGCAACACCTATGCCAAATCGCTGGGCGATAAACTGGCGGCAGGCATGGGCGTACCGACCGGGCGCAACAATATTTTCCTTGACAACAGCACCAACGAGGACGAAATAATTAAAAAAATCTGGCAGGCTGCGGCCATTGCCGATAAATACGGCAGTGCCATTGCCATTTGCCATGCGCGCCCGCATACCGTTAACGCGTGGGAACAGGTTATAGATGAAGTTAAGGCTTCGGGGCTGAAACTGGTACCTGTCACAGAAGTTTTACATTAATGGCTTATATGGTATTTGAAAGTTAATCTTAAAATTGTTATAATATTTAATAGGGCTTTGCCTTAAATGTTTTGCAGTGTTTTGTTTTATGAAATGAAGGAGGACACAAATTATTATGAAAACAGCTTTTTTAATGACAGCACTGACCGTGCTTTTAGTGCTTATCGGCGATTATTTCGGCGGTTTGCAGGGCATGATTGTGATGCTCAGCTTTTCGGTAATCATGAACTTTTATGCTTACTGGAACAGCGACAAGATGGTGCTGAGGCATTACAATGCGCGCGAAGTTGACGCACAGTCTGCGCCGGCATTATATAAAATGGTGCAGGAGCTTGCCCGCCGCGGCAACCTGCCGATGCCGAAGGTTTATATTATCGACAGCCCGGTGCCTAACGCTTTTGCTACCGGCCGCAACCCGGAACACGCTGCGGTTGCAGTAACAACGGCACTGTATGACGTGCTTGACAAACGCGAAATTGCCGGTGTGCTCGGCCACGAACTGAGCCACGTTAAGCACAACGATATTTTAATAAGCACCATTGCGGCTACCATGGCCGGCATTATTACA
>ULWX01047947.1_pt1 | contig 30712 bp, 27 predicted proteins | sample 1960851 | NCBI WGS metagenome assembly ULWX01 (sample SAMEA4835826, study PRJEB28245) | human gut metagenome | biome: gut microbiome; material: fecal sample | place: Denmark | collected 2008 | reverse complement strand
TTCATGCCGCGCGCAGGGTGCTGGGGCAGCCGCCGGTTGATTTTCCGCCGGAAACGGCGCACGGGGCACTGGCGCATTACATCAGCAGCCCGGAAATTAAAAACTTCCAGCCGATGAATGTTAATTTTGGCTTAATTCCGCCGCTCGGCAAGCGCGTACGCGGCAAAAAGATAAAAAATGCAATGATTGCCGAAAGGGCGCTTAAAGCACTGGCAGAGGTGCAGAAACAATTAAATACCGGGCTTTAAAATGCGGTAAAATATGAGGCAGCGGCTTTAAAACCGCTGCTTTTTGCGTTTTTGGGCATTACAAAAAAATAAAAACGCAGAAAATTTAAAAAATATGGATAGCAATTATTGAAATTGTTTAACAATTATGATACTATAATTTTACTTTAAAAGAGGGATATTTATGAAAGAAGCAGCAAACGCATATCCGGAAGTGCATAAATTTTTGCAGTACCTTGCAGTTGAAAAAAATACTTCTGCGCTTACGGTAAAAAATTATGCGGCAGATATAGATATATTTGCCGGATTTTTAAAAACACGTTATCCCGGCGGCTTTAACTGGCAGGAAATAAACGTGCTGGATATCCGTTCCTATCTGGCTGACATGAACGGCAAAAAATATGCGCGCACAACCATTGCCCGCAGAATATCCGCCCTGCGTTCTTTTTATAAATACCTGCAAAGAGAAAACAAAGTAAAGCAGAATCCTTTTGTAAAAGTGCGGACGCCGAAACTTGAAAAACACCTGCCCGTATTTTTGGAGGAATTTGAAGTTAACGAGCTTTTGGAACTGCCAGATACAACAGGTGAACTGGGCCTGCGTGACCAGGCAGTGCTGGAACTTTTGTATGCCACCGGCTGCCGTGTTTCGGAGCTGGTAGGGCTTACGCTTGATACGATTGACCTTGGCAACATGTTTGTGCTGCTGCACGGCAAAGGCAACAAAGACAGGCTGGTGCCTATTGGCCATACCTGCCGCGAAGCCGTAGAAAAATACCTTAACGGGGCAAGGCAGGCCTTAATGGCACGCTATAACGCCGCACCGCACGATAAACTGCTGGTTAACCGCCTGGGCGGGCCGCTTACGGACCGCAGCGTACGCCGCATACTTGATAAATATATTAAAAAGCTGGCCTTAAGAAAAAATGTTTCGCCGCATACCATACGGCACACCTTTGCCACTCATTTGCTGGACCACGGTGCGGATTTGAGAGCGGTGCAGGAGCTTTTGGGCCATGCTAATCTGTCAACTACTCAGATTTATACGCATGTAACGACGGAGAGGATTACTTCTGTTTATGAGAAGAATTTCCCGCGCGCGTAGATTGGAGGGGCTATTGTGGAACTTTTAGAAAAAACAAGAAAAATCAACAAATTGCTTCAGCGCGGTGAGAAAGTGGAATTTAATGCCATTGCCCGCCTGCTGAAAGACGTTATAGTGGCCAACGTCTATATTGTCGGCCGTAAGGGCGGCATTAAAGGCTATGCGCTGCTTGACGATTTTGAATGTGATATTATGCGCGAGCAGGTGCTTGATGTAAAGCGTTTTCCTCCGTCTTACCTTAATTTTATAATGGAAACAAGAGAAACTGTTTCCAATATCGGCCATGTAAACGAGGAATGTTCCTTTTTAAAGGGCACCAAATGCTATTTTGGCGACAAGCGTACAACAATTGTGCCTATTTACGGTAATGGCGAGCGTATCGGTACTTTAATTGTTGCCAAGTATGACCGTGAATTTAATGACGAAGATTTGCTGCTGGCCGAATACGCAGCGGCTGTTATCGGCGTTGAAATTTTGCACGAGCGCGCAGCACGCGTGGAAGAAGAAGCCCGCAAAAAAGCCATGGTGCAGATAGCCTTTTCCACACTTTCGTTTTCGGAACTGGAGGCCATTAACAGCATTATGGAAGCGCTTAACGGCACGGAAGGGCTGCTGGTTGCTTCCAAAATTGCCGACAGTGTTGGCATTACGCGTTCCGTTATCGTAAACGCATTAAGAAAGTTTGAAAGCGCCGGTTTGATAGAAACAAAATCCCTCGGCATGAAGGGGACTTATATACGCGTTAAAAACGAGTTTTTACTGGACGAACTGAAAAAAGAACATAAATAACAGCAGTGGTAGTATGCCAAAGGAGGCTGAAAATATGGAAGAAGCAGTTTTGTTTAGTGTTGAAAACCATGTAGCGACAATTACGCTGAACCGCCCGAAAAGCCTGAACTCTATGAATGACAAGCTGATTGACGGTTTGCACGAGGCTCTTGACAGGGCAGAGCAGGATGAAGAAATACGCTGTGTAGTGCTTACCGGCAGCGGCAAGGCCTTTTGCGCAGGCGGCGACCTGCCGTTTTTGGAAGCATTGCCCGATGCCGGTGCCCGCCGAGCCTTTATTATTAAAGTGGGCGCGGTTGCCAAACGCATTACAACCATTGATAAACCGTTTATTGCCATGGTTAACGGCGTTGCTGCAGGCGCGGGCGTTAATTTAATGCTGGCCTGCGATTTGGTATATGCCGCTGATACTGCCCGTTTTGCGCAGAGCTTTGCCAAGGTTGGCCTGATACCCGACTGCGGCGGCCTGTACTTTTTGCCGAAAGCAGTTGGCGTACACCGCGCCAAGGAACTGATGTTTACCGCCGATTTGATTGACGCCGCTGCGGCAGAACGCTTCGGCATGCTGAACCATGTATGCACGGCGGAAGAACTGCCGGGCGAAGTTTATAAAATGGCGGCAAGGCTTGCTGAATCGGCACCGCTTTCGCTGGCGCTGATTAAAAAGTATGTTAATAACACTGCCATGAGCCTTGACGATGTGCTTGATACGGAAGCCGTGGCCCAGACTCTCTGCATGGCAACGGAAGACTGCCGCGAAGGCATAGCCGCTTTTAAAGAAAAACGCGCACCGCGTTTTACCGGTAAATAAAATATTTCCAAAAAACGGGGCTGTCTGTTACAGTCCCGTTTTCTTTTTTACAAAAATACGTTATAATAATATTATTGTTTAGTTTGTTTTAGTGGAGGGTTTTATGTTTGATTTTAGTTCGATGATTTATACGGTACCGGCACTTTTAATTGCCATTACCATACATGAGTATGCCCATGCCCTTACGGCAGATGCCATGGGTGACCCTACGCCGCGTTATCTTGGGCGTTTAACCTTTAACCCTCTGGCGCATCTTGATATTTTGGGCGCAATAATGCTGGCCTTGTTCCATTTTGGCTGGGCAAAGCCGGTTGCCATTAACCCCAATAATTTCCGCAACAGGCGCGAAGGCATGATAAAAGTGTCCCTGGCAGGGCCTGCGGCTAATTTGTTTTTATGTTTTCTGGCGGCGCTGATTATGGTTTCCATGCAGAGATTGCATGTTTTAACCCCCGGCGTCAGTGCGTTTTTGCTGTGGACTATGCAGTACAACGTATGGTTTGCCTTTTTTAACCTGCTGCCCATACCGCCGCTGGACGGTTCACGCCTGCTGGATGAATTTTTGCCGCCGCAGACTGCATACAAATATAACAGTTTTGTAGGGCGTTACGGTTTTTATATTCTTATAGCCCTTGTGGCAAGCGGGCTTATCAGCTATATTATTACGCCGTTTGCTCTGGCTTATTTAGAGCTCGTCAACACTGTTTTAGGAATATTTTTCTGATATCAACGAAGGGATTGCCGCCATATTGGCAGGGCTTAAAGGCCGGGCAGTATAATTTATGGCAGATTTATCTTTAAAAGTCAGTGATTTTGAAGGCCCGCTGGACCTTTTAATGCACCTTATCGAAAGAGATAAAATAGATATTTACGATATTCCCATAGCGGAAATTACAGAGCAGTACATTGCTTATTTATCCGTCATGGCGGAATTTGACATGGAAATTGCCAGCGAGTTTCTGGTAATGGCGGCAACGCTTCTGCAGATAAAATCGAGAATGCTTTTGCCGAAACCTGCGCCCGAAACAGATGAGGAAGAAGCAGACCCGCGCACCATGCTGGTGGAGATGCTGATTGAGTACAGGCGTATTAAAGCGTGTGCGGCAAAACTTACCGAAATGAAAACGGCGGCGGAGCGTTACGTTTACCGCAGGCCGCTGGCAGAAGGCAGGATAAACCGCAGCATTGCACAGTATCAGGCGGGCGATTTGGTAAAAAGCCTGTTGGCGCTTTTTGCTGCCGGGCATGAAACCACTGCTTTTATTGAGCGTCAGGAGTTCAGCGTGCAGGAAAAAATGGCAGAAATTGTCAGCCTGCTTAAGCGCCGTTTAAACGGAGTTGAATTTAAAGAGGTTTTCAGCAGCACCGGCTCGCGCAGTGAAAAAATAGCCGGATTTTTAGCGCTTTTGGAGCTGCTGAAGCTGAACATTATAAATATAACGCAGACGGAGCCTTTTGCGCCGATATACATATTCCTGCACCGGGAGGGCGAAAACAATGTTTCATGAATATTTGCAGGGCTCTCTGGAGGCTTTGCTGTTTGCGGCAGGCGAGCCGCTTACGGTAGCACAGATTGCCGGTATTATGCAGCTTGACAAGCCGCAGGTGTGGGAACTTTTAACCATGCTTGAAGAAAGCTACAATGAAGAAAACCGCGGCTTATGCCTGCGCAAAGTGGCGGGCGGCTATCAGCTGTGCGCCAAGCCCCAGCATTATGCCATTTTAAAACAGCTGGAGCGCGTGCAGGAAGTAAAGTTGTCGGCAGCGGCAATGGAAACTTTGGCCATTGTTGCTTTTAAGCAGCCGGTAACGCGCGGCGAAATGGAGGCTATCCGCGGTGTTAAGGTGGACGGCGTTGTAAATACGCTTCTGGAATACGGGCTTATCTGCGAGGCAGGGCGCAAGGAAGCGCTCGGACGCCCGATTCTTTACGCAACGACAGATAAATTTTTGCTTACTTTCGGGCTTAATTCACTGAAGGATTTGCCTGCTTTGCCGGATGAGGACAGCAGCGGGCCTGAACAGATTTCGCTTTTGGACAGCCTGAAAGATGCAGACAGCAATACACAAAATGACGGAGTATAATACATGGAAGAACGATTGCAGAAAGTGCTGGCGGCAGCCGGCGTTGCTTCGCGGCGCGAAGCCGAAAAATATATACTTGGCGGCAGAGTGAAGGTTAACGGCAAGGTCGTTAAAGAACTCGGCACCAAGGTTGATGAAAAATGCTTTATTACCGTTGACGGCAAGCCCATTAAACGTGAGCGCAAGGCATATTATTTGTTTTACAAGCCGCGCGGAGTGGTAACAACCATGAGCGACCCGCAGGGCAGGCGTACCGTGGCCGATTATGTTAAAGATTTGCCGCAGCGTGTGTTCCCTGTTGGCAGGCTTGATTATAACACGGAAGGGCTTTTGCTTTTAACAAATGACGGCGCGCTGGCGCAGGGGCTGATGCACCCGAGCCGTGAGGTAAACAAAACTTACCGCGTGGGCGTTCCGGGCATTGTGCCTCAGGAAAAGCTCGATTTGCTGCGCCTTGGCGTTAAACTCGATGACGGAATGACGGCTCCTGCCGTTGTAACGCTTCTGGAATATGACCACGAAAGAAATATGACATATTTTGATATTACCATACATGAAGGGCGCAACCGCCAAATCCGCCGTATGTGCGATTATATCGGCTTTCCGGTGCGCAACCTTAAACGCATTAAGTTTGGCACGCTCAGCTTAAAGGGCTTAAGCAAGGGCAAAATGCGCGAACTTAACGAGGACGAGGCAGAAACTTTAAAAAAGGCGGCAAAGCTTAATGGCTAATGTACTTGTTATCGGCGGCGGGGCTGCGGGCCTTTTGGCAGGCATTGCCGCAGCACAGAGCGGCGCCCAAACCGTAATTTTAGAAAAAATGCGCCGCCCCGGCAAAAAAATACTTATTACCGGCAAGGGGCGCTGCAATATTACCAATAACTGCGATTTGCAGGAAATTATTAAAAACATACCCGGCAACGGCCGCTTTTTAAACAGTGCGCTGCGCCGTTTTACCAATCAGGATATTGTGCAGCTTCTGGAGGATAACGGCCTGCCTACCAAGGTTGAACGCGGCGGCAGGGTGTTTCCTGTAAGCGACAAAGCTGCTGACGTTGTTGACACTCTTGTTAAAATTTATAAAAACTATGGCGGCAGGCTGCTTACAGACTGCAAAGTAAAAAGCATTACGGCAGAATTCGGCAAAATAACCGGCGCTGTAACTGCTGACGGGCAGAAATTTACGGCCGACGCCGTTATTCTGGCGGCCGGTGGGGCATCTTACCCGGGCACGGGCAGCGACGGCAGCGGCGTTAAACTTGCCAAAGCGTTGGGGCACACCATTGTACCGCTGGCGCCAAGCCTGGTTCCGCTTGAAAGCGATTCGCCCTACATTGCAGGCTTACAGGGCTTAAGCCTGCGCAATATAGAAGGCACCGTTTATGCGGACGGCAAAAAAATCGGCTCTGAATTTGGTGAAATGCTCTTTACGCATTTCGGCGTATCGGGCCCGATAATACTTTCGCTCAGCAAATGCGTGGCGGAAGCCTTTGCCAAAGGCGCGCAGGATGTTGAACTTGCCATTGATTTAAAGCCTGCGCTTGATAAAGACAAGCTGGACGCACGTTTGCAGCGCGATTTTACGCAGTACAGCCGCAAGCAAATGCCTAACGGCATGAAGGATTTGCTGCCGCAGAGGCTTATTGCGCCGGTGCTTGACCAGGCGTTCATTGATGAAGAAAAATTTGTCAACCAGCTTTCGCGCGCAGAACGCCGCCGTCTTGTGGATGTTTTAAAAGCATTTACGGTGCCCATTACCGGCACAAGGCCGATAGCGGAAGCTATTGTAACGGCGGGCGGCGTAAGCCTGAAGGAAATAGACCCTAAAACAATGGAATCCAAATTAATAAGAGGGCTGTTTTTTGCGGGCGAAGTAATGGATATCGACGGTTATACGGGCGGCTACAATTTGCAGGCGGCGTTTTCCACTGGTTATGCCGCAGGCACCTTTGCCGCACAAATATAAAAACAGGTGGGGATAAAATGAATGCACAAAAACCGGTAATTGCCATCGACGGCCCGGCCGGTGCCGGAAAAAGCACCATAGCCAAACTGGTCGCAGGCAAACTTGGTTACATTTATATTGATACCGGGGCCATGTACCGCTCCGTAGCGTGGAAGTTTCTGCAAACGGGCAAACCGTTCAGCCCGGAGCTTGTAGAAAAACTGGCGCAGGAAATGGTAATTACTTTTAAGCCCGAAGCAAACGCCAACCGCGTTTTTGTTGACGGCACGGAAGTTACGGAAGCAATCCGTTCTCCGGAAGTAACGGCCGTTGTTTCCAAAGTATCCGCCGTGGGCGGCGTGCGCGCGGAAATGGTAAACCAGCAGCGCCGTATGGGCGAAGCCGGCGGCGTTGTTATGGATGGGCGCGATATTGGCACCGTGGTATTTCCTCATGCACAGGTAAAAATATTTTTAACGGCCAGCGTTAAGGAACGCGCTATGCGCCGCTATAAAGAAATGCTTGCCAAAGGCGAAAAGGTTGATTTGGCAGAACTTGAGAAACAAATCGCTTTCCGCGACAAGCAGGACAGCGAACGCGAAATTGCTCCGCTTAAACAGGCTGACGACGCCGAGTTTTTAGATACTTCTGATATGACGATAGACGAAGTGGCAGAGCATATTTTAAAAGCAGTACAGGAGAAATAAGATGCTGTATTCATTTTTGGATGTTGTACTGGGAATTTTGTTTAAAATTTTTCTGCGGCTTGAAGTACACGGCGCAGAAAACATTCCCAAAACAGGCCCGCTTGTTATTGCAAGCAACCATTTAAGCCTGCTCGACCCGCCGGTTATAGGCGTTGCGGCGCCGCGCAAGGTGCATTTTATGGCCAAGCGCGAACTTTTCGTGCCGGTGCTCGGCTATATTTATAAAACTCTGGGCGCGTTTCCGGTTAACCGCGGCGGCGCGGACAGGGCGGCAATCAAGCACGGCATTGAAATTCTGCAAAGCGGCGAGGTGCTGGCTATATTCCCCGAAGGGACGCGCAGCAAAACCGGGCAGCTTGGCAAACTTGAGCCGGGCGCGCTGATGATGGCAGGCAAAACAAACGCCGTTATTGTGCCGACGGCAGTAAGCGGTACGGATATTAAGCGCTGCGGCAGGCTGTGGCCCAAGGTTGTGGTAAAATTCGGCACGCCGGTGCCTTTTCCGCCGGTTGGCTTAAATAAAGAGGTTTTGCAGGATTTGACAGATAAATTAACGGCAGACATAAAAGCTCTGCAGGGAGTGAAGTAACATGCAGGTGTTTGTGGCAGAGCCTTGCGGCTTTTGCTATGGAGTTAAGCGCGCGGTGGATATGGCGCGCGGCGAGTGCGGCAAAGAAACGCACGCGGCAACTTTGGGGCCGCTTATACATAACCCGCAGCTTACGGCGGAACTGGCAGCAGGAGGAGTAAGCTGCTGCGACAGCCTTGACAGCTTTGAAAAAGGCGATACGGTTATTTTCCGTTCGCACGGAGTTGGGCCTGAAGTTTATGCAGCTGCTGAAGAAAAAGGGCTGAATATTATTGATGCAACCTGCCCGCATGTGCGCGCAGCACAGTTAAAAGCAAAAAAATTGGCCGATGAAGGATATTTTGTTATAATTATTGGAGAAAAAAATCATCCTGAAGTAAAAAGTATCTCGGCATGGGCAGGAAAAAATGCTATAATAGTAGAATATAATAAAGATATTGCCGGTATACCCGTTGCAGATAAATATGGAGTTACGATTCAGACTACTTTTGAGCTGGCAAAATTTGAAGAACTGCTTGCCGGAATTCAAAAAGAAAGGCCGGGAGAGTACAAAATAGAAAAAACTATCTGTACGGCAACAAGCGAGCGTCAGAACGCCGCGGGGGAACTTGCGGGAAAAGTTGATGCATTTATTGTTATCGGCGGTAAAAACAGCGCCAACACAAGGCATTTATATGATATTGTGTCTGCACGCTGTAAAATTGCATACCACATCGAAACGGCTGCGGAATTAAAACCGGAAATGTTTCGTGGTTGCACCAAAATTGGCATAACGGCCGGTGCTTCGACGCCGGACCGATTAATCAAGGAGGCTTTATTTGTAATGGAAAACATGGAAAACATGGAATCTTTTGAAAGTATGCTGGAGCAGAGTTGGGAAAACAACGATATTTATCCCGGCAAAATCGTGAAGGCTACTGTTATTCAAAAAGATAAGGATGAAGTTTATGTAGACTTTGGCTATATGAAAGAAGGCGCCATCGCTTACAGCGAATGGGCTGCCGGAGATCCTGAAGAAGTAGCAAAAACAATTAATGTAGGCGACGAAGTTGAAGCAAAGGTTATTCCCGGCACTTCCAAAGATGATTTTGTACGCCTTTCCAAAATCCGCGCCGAACAGGACGCAGCATGGAAAAATGTTCCCGAACTTGCTGAAGGCGAAAAACGCCCGGCAACCGTTAAAGTTCTGCGCGTAATTAAAAACCGCCAGAAAAACATTGTAGGCCTTGCCGTTGCAGTTGAAGGCGTTGAAGGCTTTATGCCCGCATCCCACGTTGAATTGAAACGCGTTGAGGACTTCACTCCGTATATCGGCCAGGAACTGGAAGCAGAAATTATTGAAGTTGACACTGCTAAAAAACGCCTGGTAGTTTCCCGCCGCGATTTGCTGCGCGCTGAACGCGAAGCAAAAGCACAGGCATGGCGCGAAGCTAAAGCTGCCAGAGCTGCAGAACGCGCAGCAGCACGCGAAGCTGCTGAAGAAGAAGCATACAACAGCGTTGAAGAAGGTCAGGTTGTACCGGGCAAAGTTCTGCGCATTGCTGATTTCGGCCTGTTTGTTGAAGTTGGCAAAGGCCTTGTTGGTCTTGTTCACAATACCGAACTTTCCTGGGACCGCAACGTAAAAGCAAGCGATTTCGAACCCGAAACCGAAGTTACCGTTCTCATTAAGAAAATTGACCGCGAAAACAAACGCGTTGCACTCAGCATTAAAGCTACTCAGGAAGATCCCTGGGTAACTGAAGCAAACGCACTTCCGGAAGGCGCTATCGTTAAAGGCATTGTAACCCGTTTCCTGCCTTTCGGCGCTATCGTTAAAGTAACCGACAGGGTAGAAGGCCTTGTACACGTATCCGAAATTGCCGATACCCGCGTTGAAAAACCGGAAGACGTTCTTGAAGTTGGCCAGGAAGTTGTTGTTAAAGTTATCAAAAAAGATATGGAACACAAAAAAATCGGCCTGAGCATTGCCAAAGCTGCCAAAGAAAAAGAAAAAGCAGAATACAGTGCTTACCTTAACAACAAACCGGAACTGACTCTTGACCTTTCCGAACAGCTTGAAACTTTAAAATAATTTTACGGTGGTAATTAATGTCGCGTGAACAGAGGAAACTTGACCATATCAAATATGCGCTGAAGCTTGGTGACGGACCGCTCACCAACGGTTTGGAGAATGTATATTTTGTACATAACTGCCTGCCGGAGCTTAACCCGCAGGATATAGTCCTTTCCTCACAGTTCGGCGGCATTTTCTTTTTATCTCCGTTTTTAATCAACGCCGTTACGGGCGGGGCAGACGCCGTTACGGAAATTAACAGGCGGCTTGCGCGTGCGGCAAAAAAAGCGGGTGCGGCAATAGCGGTAGGCTCGCAGTACGGTTCTGTAAAAACTAAAACCAATTACCAAAGCTACGAAGTTGTACGCGAGGAATACCCGGACGGCATTGTTTTTGCCAATACCAGTGCTCTGGCCACTCCGGAAGAAGCGCTGGAAGCTGTACGCATGCTTGACGCCGATGCCTTGCAGATACATTTAAATCCTGCACAGGAACTGATTATGCCAGAAGGCGACAGGGATTTTAAAGGCCTGTTTGCCAATATGCAGCGCATACTTGATAAATGCCCTGTACCCGTAATAGTTAAGGAAACCGGCTGCGGCATGGCGGCGCGGCAGGTTAAGCAGCTTTTAAAAGCGGGCTTTACCTGTTTTGATGTCGGCGGTGCAGGCGGTACAAATTTTCCGGCTATTGAGGCTGAACGCTACGGCGGCACGGCGCTTTTAAACGGCTGGGGGCTTAATACCGCTCAATCGCTTTTGGAAGCGGGCGGGGTATGCGGCAGCGAAGGTTATATTGCAGCCTGCGGCGGCATACGCAGCGGTTTGGACGCGGCAAAGGCACTGGCGCTTGGCGCGGATATAGCCGGCATGGCCGGTAATGTGCTGGAAGCGGCTGTAAACAAAGGCGAGGACGCGGCTGCGGAAATAATTTTGCAGGCCGAAGAAGAACTGCGCATGCTGATGCTGTTAACGGGTTCTTCCGATATCAAAAGCCTGAGGGCAAAGCCGCTGTATTTTACAGGCAGCCTGCTTGATTTTATGCAGTGCCGAGGCTGGGAACCTGCGGAAGTTGCCCGCTCAAGAAGATAAAAAATAAAACGGTATAACATTTTGTTATACCGTTTTCTGTATTATAGTTTTATTTAAGATACTTTTATTAAAATTTAGATGTAGTTGCAGCATTTAGGTCCGTAAATTTTGCTCATTATTCAATCGCAAAATTTGCGTAGCTTCGCTGGCACAATTATTGCCATCGTTATTACTCGGCACTAATTGGCGCTCAGCTAAATAAAAAAGAAGCCGAATACCAAGGTATCAGGCTTCTTTTAAAATCCGTAACAATCAGATAGCGCGGTTAACTTTACCGGAACGCAAGCAACGGGTGCAAACGTTAATACGTTTTACAGAACCGTTTACAACGGCTCTTACTTGCTGAATGTTCGGTTTCCAAGCGCGTTTAGAATGTCTATTGGAATGGCTGACGTTACAACCAGCTTGAATACCTTTGCCGCAAACTTCGCAAATGGATGCCATGAGTCCCACCTCCTTAACGTAATTCCAGCATCAGTTACAAATTTAACAGAAGTATCATACCATAGAATGAAATTAAAAGCAAGTTATTTTTAGATTGGCAGTGTGATTTTATGTGGTGGCAGGAGCCAATTACAAAATTAAAGGGTATCGGGCCTAAAAAAGCGGCAGATTTTGCCAATTTAAACATTTTTACCATTGGCGATTTGCTGAACCGTTACCCCCGTACTTATGTAGACCAGAGCAAAGTTAAAACAATAGCGGAGCTTACAACAGACGGAGAAAAGCAGCTGTTTTGCGCTGAAGTTTACCGTGTGGCGGACAGAATATCGGCAAGGCGCATGCGTTATACGCTGGTAACGCTGAAAGACGCTACTGGCTTTGCTGAGCTGTATATGTTCGCGCATCAGCGTTTTCAGACACGCAATTTTAAGCCGGGCACGCAGCTTTTGGTGGACGGCAAGGTGCAGCCGGGGCGCGGTGCAAAAATGGTAACGGATGCTTACGTGCAGATTTTAAAAGACAGCGAAAGCGCTTCTGCACCCGGTATTTTGCCGGTATATGCTTTAAGCGGCGCTCTGACGCAGCAGAATGTGCGTACAGCCGTTAAAACGGCTCTGGCCATGGCAGAAGACTACCTGCCGGAATCGCTGCCGCAGGAGATAATTAATGCCAAAAAATTGCCTCCGCGTTTTGAAGCCGTTAAAAACATTCATTTTCCCGCAAGTTTTGCGGAACTTGCCCGGGCACGCAGCCGTTTTATTTTTGAAGAACTGTTTTTATTGCAGTGCGGGCTTTTGTATTACCGCAGCAGGGTAAAAAGCACGCGCAGCGGCATAAAAATGGCGCCTGACGGCACGCTTTTGCAAAAAGTGCTGGCGCAGCTGCCTTTTAAACTTACGGAAGCGCAGCAAAAAGCCTGGCAGGATATAAGCCTTGACATGCAGGATAAAAAGCCCATGCACAGGCTTTTGCAGGGCGACGTCGGCAGCGGCAAAACCGTTGTATCGGCACTGGCGCTTGCCAAGGCTGCGGAAAACGGGTATCAGGCCTGCATTATGGTACCAACGGAAATTTTGGCCCAGCAGCATTACGAAACTTTACAGGCGTTTCTGGAGCCTGCCGGTATCAGCTGCGGGCTGTTAACCAGCAGCGTTAAGGGCGTGCGCCGCCGTGAACTATTGGAAAACCTTGCAGCAGGCAATTTGCAGGTGCTTGTCGGCACGCATGCTTTAATACAGGATGATGTTATCTTCGATAAACTCGCGCTCGTCGTTACGGATGAACAGCACCGTTTCGGCGTTGAGCAGCGCGCCAAACTGGCAAATAAATCGGCTTACGAGCCGGATGTTCTGGTTATGACGGCAACGCCGATACCGCGCACGCTGGCGCTGACGGTGTACGGTGATTTGGACGTTTCGGTAATGAAGGGCATGCCGCCGGGAAGAAAGAGCATAAAAACGCTGTGCTACACCGGCGACAAGCGGCGCGAGGTTTATGCAGGGATGGTGCGGCAGATTAAAGCCGGGCATCAGGCGTATATCGTCTGTGCGGTTATAGAGCCGGGTGAAATGCCGGGCGTGCGCGCGGCAGCGGAAGTTTATGAAGAATTGCAGCGCACTTTTTTAAAGGATATACCATGTGCACTGCTGCACGGCAAAATGAAGCCTGCCGAAAAAGAAGCGGTGATGGAAGATTTTGCCGCCGGTAAAATAAAGGCGCTTATCAGCACCACGGTTATCGAAGTTGGCGTTAATGTGCCAAATGCCACGCTGATGATTATTGAAAACGCCGACCGTTTCGGCCTTGCCCAGCTGCACCAGCTGCGCGGGCGCGTAGGGCGCGGCGAGGCACAGTCTTTCTGCGTGCTGCTTACTGATTCGGACAGCCCGGAAACACTGGCGCGCCTTAACGTGCTGCATACATCAAACGACGGTTTTTACCTTGCCGAGCAGGATTTAAAACTGCGCGGCGCGGGCCAGCTTTTTGGACTGCGGCAGCATGGCTTGCCTGATTTATATATTGCTGATATACTTCAAGATACAGATGTTTTGATAGAAGCGCGCGCCCTTGCAAAAAAAACGCTGGCAGACGCAGGACAGACGGCGGAAATTACCAAAGTTCTGGACGCGCAGTTTGACGAACGGTTTAAACGTATATTCAATTCGTAACGGAGGCCCCAATGCCGGAAGAAAAATGGTATCAAAACCCGGAAAAAGCATCACAGGCGGCTGCGGTAATTATTTTAGCCCTGGCTGCTTTGTTAACGTGGCTGTTTGCCGGTGAAGAAGTAAAAAAAATGTTTGCCCTGGCCGTCAGCGGCGATGTGGAAGCGCTGGCAGCGTATTTCCGCTCTTTTGGGGCGTGGGCAATGCTTATCAGCTTCCTGCTTGATGTATTAATCAATGCAGGCAGCATTTTCCCGTCCATCTTTATTTCTACCGCCAACGGGCTTATTTTCGGTTTGCCGCTGGGCATTTTAATTTCGTGGCTGGCAGAAACAACCGGCGTTGTTATCAGCTTCTGGCTGATGCGTTATCTGTTCCGCGGTGCTGCTGAGAAAATGATTGCCAAAAGCCCTATGCTGATGAAGATTGACGATTTGAGCGGGCGCAAAGGGCTGCAATGGATGGCGGCCGCAAGAATGCTGCCGTATTTTCCGTCCGGAATTTTAACGGCGATTGGCGCGGTAAGCAAAATTTCCACGCGCGATTACATTATTGCCAACCTTATAGGCAAGTTTCCTTCAACGGCGCTGGAGGTTGTTATAGGGCACGATATTGTTAATTTTCAGCAGCACAGCGAACGCCTTGCCGTGCTGGTAACGGTGGCAATACTTATTTTTGCCGCTTACAAATATTACTACAAAAAATAATTGTTTTCTTTTAGCACTCTGTTGTGTTTTCTTTGGCTGTAAGGTATAATTAAACCAGCAGTTATTTTAAAGAAGATTCAAAAGGAGGCAGCTATGAGCAAACACCAATTTACGGATATCCGCGTTGCCATCGAGCCGGATAATCCTTCCATCCAGCGTCTGGAGTTTAAGTGCATTAAATGCGGAAACTGCAAAACCGTCTGCACCGATTATATCGGCGTATGCGGAACTTATGACCTTAAGGCAACGGGTGATAAGCCTATCTGCATTAACTGCGGGCAGTGCGCCAATGTTTGCCCGGCAGACAGCATTACCGAAAAAATAGAAGCGTATCAGGTAATGGCAGAAATCCGTGATGAGGATAAAATTGTTATTTTCAGCACTTCACCTTCCGTGCGTATTGCTTTGGGCGAAGAATTCGGCATGCCGGACGGCAGCTTTGTTGAAGGCAAAATGGTTGCGCTTTTGCGCAGGCTTGGCGCAGATTATGTGCTTGATACCAACTTTGCCGCCGATATGACGATTGTGGAAGAAGCAAGCGAGCTTTTACAGCGCATTACCGAAGGCAATAAGCCGCTGCCGCAGTTTACCAGCTGCTGCCCGGCGTGGGTTAAATTTGCAGAAACGTATTATCCAGAAATGCTGCCGCATATTTCCAGTGCCAAAAGCCCTATCGGCATGCAGGGGCCAACCATTAAAACCTATTTTGCAAAAAAGATGGGCATTGACCCGCGCAAAATTGTCAACGTGGCAGTTACGCCCTGCACCGCCAAAAAGTTTGAAATCCGCCGCGGCGAGATGAATGCGGCCGGGCGTTACCTTGGCATTGAAGATATGCGTGATATGGACTACGTTATTACCACCCGCGAACTGGCAATGCTTGCCAAAGACGAAGACATTGATTTTGCCGCGCTGGAGGATTCTGCCTATGATGATTTAATGGGGCAGGCGAGCGGCGCAGGCGTTATTTTCGGCAACACCGGCGGCGTTATGGAAGCGGCAATCCGCACGGCTTACTGCTACGCAACCGGCAAGGATGCACCGCAGGCTTTGTACGATTTGCAGCCTGTGCGCGGTATGGACGGCATCCGTGAGGCGGAAGTTGACATTGAAGGCACCAGAGTTAAAGTGGCTGTTGTTTACGGCACTGCCAACGCCCGCAAACTGATTGAAAAAATTAAAGCAGGCGAAGCAGAGTACCACTTTGTGGAAGTTATGGCCTGCCCGGGCGGCTGCATCGGCGGCGGCGGACAGCCCAAAGACAAGGAATATAAAGGCGACGCTCTGCGTGCGGCACGCATTGAAGGTCTTTATAAGCGCGACAGCAGCATGAAGCTGCGTTTAAGCCACGAAAACCCGGAAATTAAAGCCTTGTATGCAGATTTTTACGGCAAGCCGCTGAGCGAACTGGCGGAACAGATGCTGCATACCGTATATTTTGACCGCAGTGAGGATTTGGGCGGCGTATATATCGCGCCCGGCGCGGAAAAACAGCCTGAGGCAGAAGAAGCAGCACCGCGGCAGGAAGCAGGCACGCATAAATGGCGCTGCAAGGTTTGCGGCTATATATATGAAGGCGAAGCTTTGCCGGAAGATTATAAATGCCCGCTGTGCGGTATGGGTGCCAATATGTTTGAAAAAATAGAATAGTTTTGCCAAAGCCTCTGCCTTAAAAACGGGCAGGGGCTTTTTGCTGCGTAAAAAAAGCAAAAAAATTAAAAAATTTTGTAAAAAATAGTGAAGGAAAATAAAAAATGTTGTAGAATATATGGCAGGTAAACCAAAAATGAGAGAAAATTAGGAGGACAAAAAATGCATAGTTACAGCATTGAGCTTGGCGGCAGAACGCTGACGATGGAAATCGGCAAAATTGCCAAGCAGGCCAACGGCGCAGTATTGGTGCGCTATGGCGACACTGCGGTAGTAGTTGCTGCTACCGGTACCAAAACACCGCGTGAAGGTGTAGACTTTTTCCCTTTGACTGTTGATTTTGAAGAAAAAATGTACGCTGTGGGTAAAATCCCCGGCGGCTTTATTAAACGTGAAGGACGCCCGGCTGAAACCGCTATTTTAACCAGCCGCCTTATCGACCGCCCTATCCGCCCAATGTTCCCGGAAGGCTACCATAACGACGTGCAGATTGTTGCAACCGCCGTTTCCGTTGACCCGGACAACGCACCGGATATTCCGGCAATGATTGGCGCTTCCTGCGCACTTTCCATTTCCGATATTCCGTTTGAAGGCCCTATCGCCGGTGTGCGCGTAGGCATGATTGACGGCCAGTACATTATTAACCCGACCATTGAACAGGCTAAAGTAAGCCGCCTGAACCTTGCAGTTGCAGGCACCAAAGACGCTATTTTGATGGTTGAAGCAGGCGCCAAGGAAATCAGCGAAGACGAAATGCTGGACGCTATCTGGTTCGGCCACGAAGAAATTAAAAAGCTGGTTGAATGGCAGGAAAAAATTATGGCAGAAGTTGGCAAACCCAAAATGGAAGTGCCTGTTTACGAACCTCCTGCCGAGCTTGCCGCAGAAATTGAAGCTTACGGCGCTGAACAGCTGAAAGCAGCCCTGATGGACGCCAACAAGCTGGAACGCGAAGAAAACGTTGCCCGTATTAAAGCTGAAATCGCCGACGCATTTATGGAAAAATATCCTGACAATGCCAAAGACGTTGCTTATATTACCCAAAAACTCGTTAAAAAGATTGTACGCCGCACCATTTCCGTGGATAAAATCCGCCCGGACGGACGTGCGCTTGACGAAGTACGCCCTGTAACCTGCGAAGTAGGCCTCTTAGCCCGTCCGCACGGCAGCGCGCTGTTTACCCGCGGCCAGACCCAGATTCTGAACGTGCTGGCACTGGCTCCGCTCAGCGAAGCACAGACCCTGGACGGACTTGGCGTAGAGCTTACCAAACGTTATATCCATCACTATAACTTCCCGCCGTACAGCGTTGGCGAAACCAAACCGCTGCGCAGCCCGGGCCGCCGCGAAATCGGCCATGGCGCGCTGGCAGAACGTGCTTTGCTGCCGGTAATTCCTTCCGAAGAAGAATTCCCGTATGCAATCCGCCTGGTTTCCGAGACTCTGGAATCCAACGGTTCTTCCTCCATGGGCAGCGTTTGCGCAAGCACCCTTTCCCTTATGGACGCAGGCGTGCCTATTAAAGCACCGGTTGCCGGCGTAGCAATGGGCCTTGTAAAAGACGGCGATTATTTCACCATTCTTACTGATATTCAGGGCCTTGAAGATGCTCTCGGCGATATGGACTTTAAGGTTGCCGGTACTAAAAACGGCATTACCGCCATCCAGATGGATATTAAGATTGACGGCATCAACAAGGAAATTTTCAAACAGGCTCTGGCACAGGCTAAACGCGGCCGTGAACACATCATGGGCATTATGCTTGACTGCATCTCTGAACCGCGCAAAGAACTGTCCAAATACGCTCCGAAAATTACCACCATTCATGTTGACCCCGAAAAAATCAGCAAAATTATTGGCCCCGGCGGCAAAACCATTAAAAAGATTGTTGAAGAAACCGGCGCCAAAATTGATATTGAAGAAGACGGCCGTGTATATATCGCCGCAGTTAACAGCGAAGAAGCTGCAAAAGCTATCGATATGATTAACGGCATTACCGCCGAAGCAGAAGTTGGTAAGGTTTACACCGGCAAAGTTACCCGCCTGATGGCATTTGGTGCTTTTGTTGAAATTCTGCCGGGCAAAGAAGGCCTGGTTCATATTTCCCAGCTTTCTACCGAGCGTGTAAATAAAGTTGAAGACGTTGTTTCCGTAGGTGATGAAATCGTTGTAAAGGTTACGGAAATCGACCAGAAGGGCCGCATTAACCTGTCCCGCAAAGCAGTGCTGGCAGGCGGCTTAAGCAAATAATTTAAGTAAAAACTAAATCCCGCTGAATTATTTTCGGCGGGATTTTTTATAATGAGGTGTACTATGAAATTACGTGGTTTTGAAAAAATTACGGCTTTTAAAGAAGCTGAGTTCCCCATGCCGGAACGCAAAACAAAAATGGCAGCCGGTTACGATATCTGTCTGCCGCAGGACGTTACCATTAAGGCGCATACCCTGCAAATGGTGCCGACCGGCGTGAAAGCCTACATGCAGGACGACGAGTTTTTGGGCGTGCATATCCGCAGCAGCATGGCGGTTAAAAAAGGGTTGGCACTGGTGAACAACGTGGGCATTATCGACGCCGATTATTACAACAACGAGGACAACGAAGGGCACATTATGCTGGGCTTGTATAACACGACGGACAGCGATGTAACCCTGGCAAAGGGCGAGCGCGTGGCACAGGGCATTTTTTACAAATACCTTACCGCCGACGGTGACAGCGCCGACGCAACCCGCAGCGGCGGCTTCGGCAGTACGGGCGAAAAATAAACTGTACCCTTAAAAATTAAATAATACTAAAATTTAAATTACAGGTTTTAAAAGACTGTTTGTAAGTGCAAACGCGCTTGCAGGCAGTCTTTTTTTTGCGTAAAAACGGAGTTAAGTTAAAGGGCAAGAGTAGAAATTTTATTTTAAAAGTGATATAATACATAATAATTGATTGTAAAATAAAGTTATAAATAAGTTTTAAATAAAAATTAAACTCAGGGTGAGAAAACGTGGCAGAAAATCTGCAAAAAATAAATAAGTATACCAATATTATTTTACCGTTTGTATTAATTTGTGTTGACTACATTGCCATAGTATGTGCAGAAGAGCTTGCCTTCAACTTCCGTAACTTTTATACCGGCAACAATAACCTGCACATATCATGGCTTAATTTTTGGATTGTATTCCCGTTGCTTTACATCATCTTCCTAAACATCGAACAGCTCTATAACCGCCGCGCGCAGTTCTGGCAGATAATCCAAAAGCTGTTTGTAACAAGCTGCTACGCCATTACCTCAATCATCATATTGCTCTATATAGCGCGCATAGCAGGCTCAACCTCCAGAATGTTCATTGCCGTATTCTGGATATTGAGTTTTATCCTGCTTGTGGTATTCCGCTATATCGCTAAAAAGATACTTGAAAAATACCAGCTATTGCAAGTGCCGGTACTTATCATCGGCGCAGGCAAAACAGCAGAGCTTTTAGTGCAGGGCATTAAAGATGACGCCGGTATGGGCTATAAAATAATAGGTTTACTTGAAGACAACAAAGTAGAAGACGGCATACTGGAAAAATATCCCGTACTCGGTAAATTCAGCGACGCTGAACAGGTAATAACCAAATACAACATTCAGCATGTCTTTATAGCAGCACCGGGTCTGGAACAGGGCAGACTTACCAAACTAATCTACAAAGTACAGCCTTTGGTAAAAAGTATGGGCGTAATACCAAACCTTGTAGGCGTGCCAATGGGCGGCATAGAAGCAGAAAGCCTCTTTAACGAAAAGCTTATGCTGTTAAGGTTACGCAACAACCTTGCACGTCCTGTCAACCGCTGGATAAAAACAATCTTTGACTATGTACTGACCATTACCGGCACAATCGTTATCAGCCCGGTACTTATAGTAATAGCCTTATGGATATATAAAGACTCACCGGGGCCTGTAATTTTTAAACACAGGCGTATAGGCAAAAACGGCAAAGAATTTAACTGCTATAAATTCCGCAGCATGTGCGTAGACGCCAAAGAAAAACTGGAACAGCTTTTAGCGAATGATGCCGAAGCCAGAGCCGAATGGGAAAAAGACTTTAAACTGAAAAACGACCCGCGCATAACAAAAAGCGGAGCGTTTTTACGCAAAACAAGCCTGGATGAACTGCCGCAGATATTCAACGTACTGAAAGGCGAAATGAGCCTTGTAGGCCCGCGCCCGATAATAAGGGACGAAATGATAAGGTACGGAGAATACATCGACGACTACCTGATGGTAAAACCGGGCATAACCGGCATGTGGCAGGTAAGCGGCAGAAGCGATATTGATTATGCAGAACGCGTGCTGTTGGATAGCTGGTACACCCGCAACTGGAGCGTATGGCTTGATATAACGTTGCTGTTTAAAACATTTAAGGTAGTATTACTCAGAAAAGGTGCGTATTAAAGTTGGAAAAATTTTCTGTACTAATGTCAATATATAAAAATGAAAAGCCTGAATATTTAAAAAAGGCTTTAGATAGTATTTTAAATCAAACACTTTTACCTGATGAAATTTTGATTGTAAAAGATGGTTTATTGACGCCAGAATTAAATAAAACATTAGATGAATACGCAGCAAAAAGTAAAATTATTAGATTTTTAGAATTTGAAAAAAATAGAGGGTTAGGATTAGCTTTAAGAGATGGAGTAGTATCCTGTAAAAATGAAATAATTGCAAGAATGGATACTGATGATATTGCCAAACCAGATAGGTTTGAAAAACAGATACAGTATCTGAAAAATAATCCTCAAATTGTATTATTAGGCTCATGGGTAACAGAATTTAGTGATAATGAAAACGCCCCGGATACTGTAACTGAATTACCTTGTAGTTATGAAGAAATAAAAAAATTCGCTAAAAAACGTAATCCATTCAGGCATATGACCGTACTATTCAAAAAAACGGCTGTTATTAATAGTGGAAACTATAGAGATTTTTTATGGTTTGAAGATTATGATTTATGGGTAAGGATGTTGCAAAAAGGTTATCAAGCTGCTAATATTTCTGAAATTCTTGTGAATGTTAGAGCGGATAAAGATATGTTTGCAAGACGTGGCGGGATTAAATATATAAAACAGGAAATAGAATTTGAGAAATTTTTATTAAAAAGTTCATTTATTAATATGCGTCAATTTATTAGAAATTTGTTTATTAGAATAATTGTTAGACTTATGCCGAATAGTTTAAGAAATATTTTTTATAATATATTTTTAAGAAAGAAATGAAAATCGACAATATGTATAAAGAAAAGATTGCTGTTTTTGACTTAGATGATACATTGTATAAAGCGAATTCACATATTGAAATTTTATGTGAATATTACAAGACTAATTTTTTCAAAAGCCTATTGTTTAAATTAATTGGAAAAATATTTTCGCAAGTAGAAAGAAAACTATTATATTATTTTTATAATAAAATACCTCAAGAAGTAAAAGAAAATTATTTATTGGATTTTAATTTGGAAGTTGTAAAGTTACTAAAGGACAAACAAGAAGAAAACTATTATATATTAATTATTTCGAATGCTCCCATTGAATTGTTAACCGCAGCAGCTCATCATTTAAAAGTAGAGTATTTAGAAGCTTTGCCCTATCGAAAAGCGGAAGCTTTAAATAGGAATTATACATATAATTATTTATTTGTTTGTACCGACAACAAATCAGACATAGATTTGTTAGAGATTGCTGACAAGGCAGTAATTACATGTAGTAAGAAAAATAGAAATTATTTTAAAAAAAATTTAAGTAGGCAAAATTATACATTTTTGGTGAATGATAATGTTTAAGTACTATATTCCACTAATTTACACATATAAAACGAGATACAATAGTATTTTGCGTTTTCTTTCATTTTTGTTTTTTACGTGTTTACCAAGCTTTTATATTGTAATTATAAATAATGAAATTAATACTCAATTAATTATAAGTTATATTGTAACGTTTATTGTAATGTATTCTTTATATGAATGCGGTTATTTATTTAATGATATAGTAACAATAAATTTTGAAAAAAATCCAACTCTGAGAATCGAACAGAAATATATTAAAATTAGTTCTAAGCATTTAGAAAATATGTTGACAGTCAGATTGGCAATTGTAGTACTTGGGTGTTTTTGGTTATATCAATTTACAATTAATATAAAAGAATTTTGCATAACTTTGCTTTTGTTATTTATAACTTATAGTTTACATAACTTCTACAGAGATAGAACTAATATTGTTACAATGTTTTTATTGGTTTTTTTTAAAAATTTTTTGTTAGTTATTCCTTTTATAACTATTAACAAATTTTTAGAAGCAGGGATAGTGATTATTATTACAATAGCTGCTTTAAGGACATATGAATTTGCAGCAAAAGATAGATTTAATTTGAGTATAAGTATAAAAAACATTGACCTCTTTAGAATAAAGTACTATATAATGGCAACGATGTTCATTGGTATATTTACAATAGTATCGTGCTTTGACAAGAGGTATATAATTTTAATTATTATATTTTTAATTTATAGGTCTTGTACATATTTAATTTTGCAATTTATGAATTTGAGAAAAAATTAATGAGTTTAATATTTGTTTGGAGTATTTTATGTTAAGAATTAATTCCGATACTAAAATATATATTCTTTCGCCATATATAAAAACAGGTGGGCCAAGGACTTTACATCAGTTAGCTAAATATTTAAAAAAACTTGGTTTAAAAGTATATATTATATATTATATACATTATAGAGAATCTAAAAAGCCTATCATATATTCTGATTGTAATGTCGATGTTATAGATGAAATAGAGGATAATTTTAAAAATATTCTTATAGTACCAGAAGCTCATACCGGACAACTTAGAAAATATAAAAAAATTCAAAAAGTAATTTGGTGGTTATCTTTAGATTACTATTTAATAGATTCATTAATAAAAAAATCAACGCTGTATACAATTAAACGAAAAAATTTACCTTTATTTTTTGTTCCTGTAGTATTTGGATTAAAATTTTTAATTCGTCTTTTTTTTAAGCCGAATGCTCTAAATATGGAGGAATTTGGTGACATATATCATTTATATAATTGTGAATATGTTCGGCACTTTTTATTGAATCATGGAATAAAGGAAACAGATATGGAATATTTGTGCGGTCCGATTGAAGATTCTTATTTCCAAGTAGATAAAATGACTCTACTAGCTAATAAATCAAAATTAGTTGCATTTAATCCGGCTAAAATAGATCCTATTTTATTAAATACTCTAAAAAAAGAGCTTTTAAAAAAGGATTCTACTATTGAGATGATTGAATTAAAGAATATGACTAAAGATGAAGTATTTAATGTACTTAGTCGTACTAAAGTTTATGTTGATTTGGGTTTTTTCCCAGGACCTGAACGTATTCCAAGAGAAGCAGTTTCTTTATATTGCAATATTATTACTTCAACCGAAGGAAGTGCAGCAAATAAAATTGATGTAATGATACCTGAAAAATATAAATTTGATATAAACAAATTGAAGATAGAAAGTTTAATAGATTTAATTATAGATATGATAAACAATTTTGAAATATATACTAAAGATTTTGATGATTATAGATTAAAAGCTAAGAATCAAAAACAAATTTTTGATGATAATATTAGAAAAATCTTTTTAAAGGATAGTGATATGTAAAATGAAAATTGCAGTAGCAGGAACAGGATATGTAGGATTAAGTTTAAGTGTTTTACTGGCGCAGCATAACGAGGTTACAGCGGTAGACATCGTTAAGGAAAAGGTAGAAAAGATTAATAACAAAAAATCTCCTATTGTTGATAAAGAAATAGAAGAATACCTAGCAAACCATGAACTTAATTTAACGGCAACTACTGATGCCGAAGAAGCATACAGCAAAGCAGAAGTTGTAATTATTGCAACGCCAACCAACTATGACCCATATAAAAATTACTTTGATACATCTTCCGTAGAAAACGTAATTGAAATAGTGTTAAAAGTAAACCCTAAAGCGGTAATGATAATAAAAAGCACGGTACCGGTAGGATATACAAAAGAAGTAAGGGCAAAATATAATACTGAAAATATTTTGTTTAGTCCGGAATTTTTGAGGGAAGGGAAAGCATTATATGACAATCTTTACCCGAGCCGTATTGTAGTAGGTGTGCCTGAAGGCAAAGCAGAGGTGCGCGTGAAAGCAGAAACCTTTGCCAAACTTTTGAAGGAAGGAGCAATAAAGAAAGATATACCTGTATTATTTGCAGGGTTAACTGAAGCAGAAGCAATAAAACTTTTTGCTAATACTTATCTGGCATTACGTATAAGCTATTTTAATGAACTTGATACATATGCAGAAATGCGCGGGCTTAACACGGCTGAAATTATTAAAGGTATCGGTTATGACCCAAGAATAGGCGACTTTTATAATAACCCATCCTTTGGCTATGGCGGTTACTGCCTGCCTAAAGATACCAAGCAGCTTTTAGCAAACTATAAAGATGTACCCGAAAACCTGATAGGAGCAATAGTAGAAGCTAACAGAACGAGGAAAACATTCATTGCAGACCAGATACTTAGGAAAGCAGGGTTTAAAGGTGATGGAATAGGTAAGAAAATTACTGTCGGCGTATACCGTTTAACGATGAAATCCAACAGCGATAACTTCCGCCAGAGCAGTATCCAGGGAGTAATGAAACGTTTAAGGGCAAATGGAGTAGAACTTATAATTTATGAACCTACGTTGCTGGACGGCGATTTATTCTTTGGCAACAAAGTAGTAAACGATTTTGATAAATTTAAAAATGACAGCGAAGTAATAATTGCTAACAGATATGATGATTTGCTGGAAGATGTAAAAGAAAAAATATATACTAGAGATTTATTTAAGAGAGATTAAAAATATAACTTTTAGAGAGGATTGCTTTTTATATGGAATTTGTTACCATAGCAGATTTAAACAATGATGTAATAAATAATTTATATAAGATTCCTAGAGATGTTGATCTAATAGTTGGTATACCGAGGAGTGGATTATTTGTTGCAAGTATTATTGCACTATATTTAAATAAACCTCTTACAGATATAGATTCTTTTGTTGAGAATAAAATTTATAATGTTGGTAACACCAAGAATAATAATTCTAATATAAAAGAGGCAAATGAAGCTAAGAAAATACTAGTAGTTGATGATAGTTTGAATTCTGGATTATCTATGGAACAAGCTAGGTTAAAATTAAAAAAATTTGAAGAAAACAAAAAAATTCTTTATTTGGCTGGATATATTAAATCAGCAAAAAAGAATTCAATTGATATATTTTTTAGAGTAATTAACGATAATCGACTTTTTGAATGGAATTATATGCATCATACGATGTTAGAAGAAGTATGTTGTGATATTGATGGCGTTTTATGTGAAAATCCTTCAGATGAAGAAAATGATGATGGAGAAAAATATATTAACTTTATTTTAAATGCAAAACCCAAATTAGTACCGACAAGAGGTATTGGGTGTTTAGTAACATCAAGATTGGAGAAATATAGAAAAGAAACAGAAATTTGGTTAAAGAATAATCATATAATTTATAATAAGTTGGTTATGATGGGTAATATTACGAGTGAGGAGAGAAAAAAATTAGGCAATCACGGTAAATTTAAAGCAAATTTTTATAAAACATCAAGATATAAATTGTTTATAGAAAGTGATGTAAAACAAGCGTTAGAAATATCAAATTTAACCCAAAAATACGTTTTTTGTATAGATAATCAGAAGTTTTATAGAGCTAACAGTATCTATCATATGCAAGAGTATGTGAAATATATTTCGAAAAATAGAATTAAATATATTTTAAAAAAAATATTACCTAAATTTTTAATAGAAGCCTATAAAAAAGATTCATTATTTTAAAATCATTATAAAAATATTATATAAATGAATCATGAACTATAATATAGTATCGTAATTGTTATATACAAAGAGTGATAAATTAATTATAGAATGATGATATTTAGAACTTTATTTTATTGTTATTGTTGACTTCGTTTTATATGAATCGACACATCACTGTTAAAGCAATTTTGGTTATAGTTTATTATAACATCTAGATATTATAGAAAGATAAAATAAAACACTGAATGTGAAACGGCATAATTTAAAATTAAAAAAATATAAATTTAATTTTTAATATATTATTATGAGGAGTAAATATGTTAAATAAGGAACCTTTAGTAAGCATTATAGTACCTGTATATAATGCGGAAAAATATTTAGCTAAATGTTTGAATTCTATCATTAAGCAAACTTATAAAAATTTAGATATTATAGTTTTAAATGATGGTAGTACAGATAATAGCGGTAATATATGTGATGAATTTGCAAAAATGGATAATAGGATAAGGGTTGTACATAATAAAAATCAAGGTGTTAGTATTAGTCGTAATCAAGGAATTAATTTATCCAATGGTGAATATATACTTTTCATTGATTCTGATGATGATGTATCAAAATTTTACGTAGAAAAATTTATCATTAATACTTCATCGAATGTTGATGTTGTTATTTGTGGGATACAAGATATTTATGAAAATTGCAAGTTGCCACGAAATATAAAGTGGCGAAAAATTAATAATGATTTAACTGGCGAAATTAACAATGATTTCAATTTAATAATTAATTACACAAGAGTAACAGTTGCAAAACTTTTTAAAACAGAAATTTTAAAGCAATATAGTATTAGGTTTCCCGCGAATATTTCTTTTGGTGAAGATCAAATTTTTAATATTCATTATTTCTCAAAAATAAAAAATTATAAATTTATACACGAAGAATTATATAATTATTATCATAGAAATAATAACTCTCTTAGTAATATCAAATCAGCAAAAAATTTTTGTGATTCTCTAAAAATGTTGACAATTTTAAATAACTTTTTAATAGAAAAACAAATTTATCAAAAAGAAATTATATTCTTGAATGAAATAATAAATGTTATGCTGTCTTTTAAAATATTATCTAATGTTGATGATAGTGTGTTTAAAGAAAAAAAAAGATTACAAGATTTAGTAAGATTAGTTGATAAAAAATATTATAATTTTAGTAGTTTAAAAGGAACTGGTTTAAAAAGATATATACTTATTAAGCTAATGAAATACAATTTATATTACCCATTGGCATTGGTTTTATTTTTAAAAGGAAAATGGAATTATGAAAAAAATTTTAATTAATTTATGTTTTTTCTTTTTATCAATACTTTTAATTTTCAATAATATACCTAAAATATTCCAACTAAACTTGTTGGGTGGTGCTTTTTCAAATAAACTATCGTTATATCCACTTATTATTGGTTTATTTTATACAATTTATTGTCAATATAAATATAAAAATGTTTTAATAAATTTTGATAAGTTCATAAAGTTTCTTGCAGTATATTTAGCTATAACTTTTATTTCACTTATAGCTGGTTTGTATAATTATCCATATTATGACATGGTAATAAATGGTCCGGTAACACAAATTGAGAAATTGCCAAAAGTTATGGTGTTTTTTAATAGTTTAGGTATACACATTGATCAAAAAATATTAATAGCCTTTTGGATGATTGCAAGAGTTGTAAAAGGATTGTTATTTGATTCTTTTTATACTTTTGGCGGAGCGTATATGATTTATTGCTGGTATCATAATAATTGGCAAACTGCTTTTAAAATTATAATTAAAGCTGTTTTAACATCATTAATTATAATCTTTGGATATTGTTTTATTGAATTATTTTATTTAGCAGGCGATGAAACGGCTAAAAATATTTTAATTACAATTACTCCATATTTACATATTATAAAATCTGACGGAACGTGGTGGCCTCCATTGTTGCTGTCAGGACAATTACGCTCAATATTTGCAGAACCTTCTTATTGTGGTATATATTTTGCTTTTGCTATGCCGTTTTTATGGTATGCTTTTGTAAGTGCAAGGAAACATTCTCGTAAAATAATTGCAATTTTAGCTATTGTATTTTTTACTTTTTGTTTATTTTTAACACAGGCAAGAACAGCAGTAGCCTTATTTTGCGGTGAAGTTTCTATATTATTTATCCTTACTATTTACCTAAAAAATAAATTTATTTTTAAAGAAGTTGGTAAAATATTGGCTGTTAGTGTTACAGCATTTATGTTATCAGGATTATTTATAAATAATTTATTAGTAGACAATAGATATGGCATTGATAGTGTAGAAAGTTATGTCGAAAATAATTTAACTTCCCTCACAAGTTCATCTCAACGCAGCAATGGTGCGAGATATTCAATTATGCTTGCCGATTTGAAAATTGGTTTAGATCATTCATTGATAGGTGTAGGTTCTGGTTTACGTAATGCTTATATACCTGATTATTTGCCTGAAATGGCAAAAGATAATGGTGAAGTTAAAATGTGGATAAAAAACCAACAGGAAAAGGGAATTTTGCGTTCAGGCTTTCCTAAATTGGGAGAATATACATCTCGTTTTGCTGAAACGGGAATTATAGGATTAACTTTATTTTTAATACCTCCGTTTATTTTACTGAGAAAGTTATATTTTAAAATAACAGATAGAAATATGAGCTTAGATGATAAGTTGCCTTATGTCTTTTTTACAATATCGTTAATAGGTATAATGGCGTCAGGCATAGGCGATACTATTAATATTACCTACTGTTATTGGGTACTTTTAGGCTTAGGCTACGCGATGTGTTTTGGAAAGGAAAATGATGTAAAAGATAATGGCGATACAGGCAGTAGGCAGGAACATTAAATATTCCGCAGTAAATTACATAGCCGTTAATTTGCTTAAATTTATTGTACGTATGGTGTTTGTTAAAACACTGCCGATAGAATATTTGGGTATTAACGGTTTGTTTACTAATGTGCTGGCAATGCTTTCGCTTGCCGAACTTGGCATTGGACCTGCCATTGTGTACAGCCTGTATAAGCCGCTTGCCTATGGCGATAAAGAAAGTGTTAAAAGCATAATGCGCCTGTTTAAAAAGGTATATATTACTGTTGGCGGCATTATTTTAGTTTTGGGCTTAGCATTATTTCCGTTTTTAGATAGTTTTATTAAAGACGGTCAAAGCGTACCGCAAGTGCATTACTTTTATTTGGTATTTTTACTTAATACGGTAGTTAGTTATTTATGGACGTACAAACGCAGCCTTTTAATTGCTGACCAAAAGCAGTATGTAGTTAATATCTACCAGGCGGCAGTGCAGGTTTTAGTTGCTGTGCTGCAAATAATCTTTCTGCTAATTTTTAAAGATTACTGGTGCTTTGTTATTTTAATGCTGTTGGGGACAGTATTGGAAAACTTCAGCATCGCGCGCAGGGCAGATAAAGAATATCCGTATTTAAACACAGCGGCAGAAGTTTTAGATTTGGATATAAAACAGCAGATAATAAAAAATACCAAAGCTATGATATTCCATAAAATTGGCGGTATGGTGGTTTTTAGCAGCAGTAACCTTGTATTAAGTAAGTTTGCCGGGCTTGTGGCAGTAGGGTTATACAGCAACTATTATATGGTAATAGCCGCGCTTAATACTTTTGCAGCAAAATTTTTTGAAAGTATTACTGCTAGCATTGGCAATTTAATGGTGCTGGAAGAAAGCTGCAAAAAAATAAAAGTCTTTAAAATTACGGAATTTATAACGGCTTTGCAGGCGTCAATCTGTTTTTGCGGTTTGTATGTTTTGTTTAATCCGTTTGTAGAACTGTGGGTTGGCAAGGCTTATTTATTTAGTGAAGCAGTTGTTGCTGCAATGGCGTTTTCGTTTTATTTAACGTATATGCGCAAAGCGGTGCTGATGTTTCGCGATGCCTGTGGTTTATATTGGAACGACCGATATAAACCTTTAGCGGAATCTGTAATAAATTTAGCTGCGTCAATTTATTTAACAGTACATTACGGTGTTATTGGTGTAGTGCTTGGCGGTATTATCAGTACGCTTTTAACCTGTTTTTGGATAGAGGCGTATGTGCTTTTTAACAACGGCATAGATATTAAGTTAAAAGATTATTTTATGGACTATTTAAAATTTACTGTTGTTACGTTGTGTGCAGCATCAATAAGTAAATTTGTGTATGTTAATTTATTTGCAAAAGTTACTTTGTTAAATTTCATTGCAGGTATCTTTATCTGTGTAAGCATGACGCTAGTTTTATGGTTGGCTGTATTTGCCAAAAGAGAAGAAATGCAGTATTTGGTTAATTTTGCAAAAAGCAAGTTTACAAAATAGTAATAATTTGTAAATTAAAGATTTTCAAAAAGAAGTAAAAAGTTTATAATATTTTATAGATTGTTTACTTCTTAATTTATATAATGAAAAA
>ULWX01022616.1_pt1 | contig 30809 bp, 26 predicted proteins | sample 1960851 | NCBI WGS metagenome assembly ULWX01 (sample SAMEA4835826, study PRJEB28245) | human gut metagenome | biome: gut microbiome; material: fecal sample | place: Denmark | collected 2008 | reverse complement strand
GGGAATATGAGGAGGAAAAAGAAATGGCATCATTACAAAAGAAATGGAAAGGACTGGCATTCTGCATGCTGTTGGCTGTCCCTTCCTGGTTTTTAGGGAAAATGTTCCCCATCATAGGAGGCGCTGTCATTGCCATCATTGCAGGCATGGTCATAGCCGTATTCATGAAACAGAAAGACGGGCTGGAGGACGGCATCAAGTTTACCTCCAAAAAAATACTGCAGTGGGCTGTCATTCTTCTTGGCTTTGGCATGAACCTGAACGTGGTTCTGGAGACGGGAAAGCAGTCCCTGCCCATCATCGTGTGCACCATCACCACATCCCTGGCAATAGCCTTTGTGCTCCATAAGCTCATGCACATACCATCCAATATCTCCACCCTGGTGGGGGTGGGCTCTTCCATCTGCGGCGGCTCTGCCATCGCGGCCACGGCGCCTGTAATCAATGCGGATGACGAGGAGGTGGCCCAGGCCATATCCGTGATTTTCTTCTTCAATGTACTGGCGGCCATCCTGTTCCCCACCTTTGGTAAGTTCCTGGGCTTTGACACTGCATCCGGCAATGCCTTTGGCATCTTCGCCGGAACAGCCATCAATGATACATCCTCGGTCACTGCAGCCGCAGCTACCTGGGACAGCATGTGGAACCTTGGGGCGGCCACCCTGGATAAGGCGGTTACGGTAAAGCTGACCAGAACACTGGCCATAATCCCCATCACCCTGTGCCTGGCATTCATCCGGACCAGGAAGGAGGAAAAGACAGACCAGGCCCTCGGCCAGTCCGTAAGCTTTAAGGATATCTTCCCGTTTTTCATCCTCTACTTTATCGGCGCCTCCGTCATCACCACCCTGGCCATGGGCGCAGGGGTTCCCGCCTCGGTCTTTTCCCCTGTCAAGGAGCTGAGCAAGTTCTTCATCATCCTGGCCATGGCAGCCATCGGGCTGAACACGGACCTGGTGAAGCTCATCCGCACCGGCGGCAAACCCATCCTCATGGGAGCCTGCTGCTGGGTGGGAATCACTGCAGTGAGCCTGGGGCTTCAGAGTGCGCTGGGAATCTGGTAAAATACATAAAAGCATTGAAAGGGGCCTCCCGCCTGCTGGTATGAACCGCAGGCCGGGAGGCCCCTTTTGTCACGCATGATATTTAAGTTTTGTCTCCACCAGGAAATCCACGCCCAGTTCATCAGGCTCTCTCCTCACCTCTGTATTTTCCCGTTCAAAGAGGTCCGGATACTTGGACAGCAGGGACCGCTCCTGGTTCACAAGGCGGTTCAGATGGAAATTCAGTATGGCGTGAAGCCGTTCCCAGTCCTTGGCCAGGATGGCGTCCGTTATCTCCTTATGCTGTTTAAGGGCCTCCCTGTCAATACCCTGGTCCGCCATGGCCAGCAGGCGGATCCGCATGTAATGGCCTGAGTTGGCGGATATGATATCATTGCAGTATCCCTTGTTGACCCCCACATAAAAAATGGAATGAAAGTACATATCCTCCGCCAGAAACGCCCGTATGTCCTCCTCCTCCACAATCCGCTCCTGACGGTCCAGGGACATCTCCAGCTCAGTGATGGCCTTTAAGTTACACACTGCCATAAACTCCAGTATCACCTTCTCCTCCACGCATGTCCTGAGAAAGCGTTCGTTGAGTACCTTGTCATAGTTAATCTTGGATATCATAGTTCCCCGCTGGGGGAGAAAGGTGATAAGTCCTTCCTTGGAAAGGCTTATGAGGGCGTCCCTCACCGGTGTCCTTCCCACCTGATATGACTCGCTGATGTCCTTAATGCTGAATATCATCCCGGGACGCAGCTTCAGGTTCAGAATGTCAGTGCGCAGTACGTCATATATGTTGTCTTCCGGATTCCTGCTGTCTGTGCTGCCCATAGAACTCCTCCTGTCAAATTTCTGCTACCTCCCTGTACATGTTCAGGGCTGTCTCTGAATTATAATTATAGTACAAAAGGATATCTAAGGCAAATGGGGAATAGGGAAAACCATTTAATTTTTTAGAAAAATACATTCCGGCTATTTCCGACAGGGCTCTGATGGTGGAACGGTTCTCAAATCCAAGGATTTTCCACAGCCGTATCTTCTCGGTCCTGGTATAAATGGCCTCATCCTCCTCTTCCAGATAGTGGAAAATCTCATGGCCCAGAATCAGGTCCTCCAGCTGCCCGCGGGTGGAAAACCCGTCCAGGGAACCGCCCTCCACTGCCTTATCCAGCGGTTCCCTCATAATCTGTATCAGGTCAGGAGGGGTGAAAAGGGCAAATAGCACCCTGTCCGCTATCTGCCCCTTTTCCAGGTATTCCACCCTAAGTCCCAGTCTTCCGGCAATCTCCCGGGGATTCGAAGTTCCCATCTGGTCCATGATTTTGTCCGCTGTCTCACAGCCGCAGCAAACAGCCTTTTCTATCATTTCCTTTTTCCGGGCGCAGTCCACCTTATCCCGGAGCACATCCCTGGAGAATGCGTACATTCCCCAGGTCATGTCGTCCACCGCAGACAGCCCCTTCATCATTTCCCGCAGGCTCATCGCTTCCATACATTCGACCTCCCGTCCGGGCCCATTGTCTGTTCAGCGGGTCCGCGCCTTAATTCTGCTTAATGTTGGCAGCCACCACCAGGATTTCCTCATCCGGTTCCAGGGAGGATACCTCCAGGTCCGTCAGCAGCTCCAGCTGTTCAAAGTCCTGGGCCGTAAAGTCCATAACCCTGGCGCCCATGCACAGGTAGTAATCCGGTCTGGCAATCAGTTCTGTCTGGTATACTGCCATATCGTCCCAGAGCTGCTTCAGTGCGTCCAGATAGGCTGCGGCCGTGGTCTTTAAGCACATGGCCCTTCCTCTCTGTACCTTTATGAATCCCTTCTTATCCACAATGCGGACAGCCCCAGGGGTTCCCGGCTCTGTTTTTTCACCGTACACATAGAAGTAGGGCGATGTTGCCAGAAGCTCCGTATCCCCATCCGCCAGCCTCATATCCTCTGCTGCCAGGTGCCTTGCCTCGGACTCATCGCATTCCTTTAACAGGTCCGCTGTCTTTACTTCTGTGGAGCCGGTGGCAATGGCTGTCACCTTGGATGTCTGAGGGTCTATTTCTATGTGAATCTCAACGGATTCTGCTGTTGCGCCTGACTCAATGGCTTTGTTAAGGGCCTCATTCTTAATGGCCCGTATATCGTCCTTGGATGGGGACGGCATAATACGCTCCACCACGTCCCGGACCATGGACAGGGCCACGCCGATGGATGAAATGACCTCTGCGTTCTCCGGTATGGAATACTTTACGCCCATCTTGTTGCTGAAATATACAATCAGGGAAGCTGCTCCGCCGCCAACGCCCACCAGGGATATCTGGTCCTTTTCCAGCTTATATTTCTCAGCCAGTTCCAGAATCACAGGTTCAATCTTGGCATAGGCCTTCTCCATGATTTGCTTTGCAATTTCCTCCACGGAGGTGCCGCAGTAGTCCGCCAGCGCCTTCATGGCCTTTCTGGCTGATTCCACGTTGCCGTAGGAGAAATGCTCCGGTTTTACCAGTCCCAGTACATTGGCGGCGCAGGAGTTGGTAATGGTCACAGCGGAACCGTCCTCCATCCGGATTCTCACATAGTCGTCCGGGTCCCCCTGCTTGGGTGAGAAGAATTCCACCTTTGGCCCCCTGATTTTATCCGTATCCGTGAACACGGCATAGTCCAGTCCCGCAATGTGGGCGGAACGCGGTCCCACGTCCACCACGCCCTGCTTATTGGCCCTGACCATGGAACCGCCTGCCACGCCCAGAACCCGCACATCCAGGGATGAGATATAGGTGGCGTGACCGCCTACAATGGAATAGTCAATGGCCGGACGCCCGTTCTTGATGACGCCGATGTTGGTGGTGGTTCCGCCCACCTCAAAGTACACTCCGTTGGAAGCCCTCAGATACATAAGGGAGCCCATGACAGAGGCAGCCGGGCCTGACAGCATGGTGAGCACGGGCCGCTTCTTCATTTCCGTAATCTCCATGACTCCGCCGTCGCCTCTCATAATCATCAGGGGCACATGGACGCCTGCTTCCCGGACAGAGCCTTCCGTGGAATTGGCTGTATCCAGCATCTTCGGAAGAATGGATGCATTGATGGCAGCGGTCCTGGTCCTTCTAGTAAGGCCGTAGAGCTTGGTGATGTCGCTGGCCATGGTGGTGGGGATTCCCTTTGCGCTGGCAGCCTCATACACCTCTGCCTCGGGGCCTCCGTCGTCCACGCCGAAGGCCATGGAGGACACCAAGACCTGGGCCCCTGCCTGCTGCATGTTATTTATGGTATCTTCAACAACGGCCTTGTTCATTTTTTTCACGTTGATGAAGTCATTTACAATTTTAATTTTCTTCTGGTTTCCCAGGTCGATATCATCCAGCTTTGTCTGTTTCTTTGCCAGGAAACCTTCCAGGCCTCCCTTTGCCATACCGATAACACCCACCGTTGCCACATCGCCCTCAATGAGGGCATTGGTTGCCTGGGTGGTGGAGTGGGCCACGAATACCACATCGTCCGGGCTGATTCCATTTTCATTCAGGCAGTTCTCAAAGGACCTGACCACACCTGCAGCCACGCCTCTGGGGTCGTCGTGGGTGGTCTTGACGGAAGATTTTCCGATAATCTCATGGGTGGCATTGTCAATTGCCACTGCCTTTGTGTGGGTACCGCCCACGTCTATACCCATTCTAACTGATTTACCCATCCTAAAACCTCCTTATCTCAAATCATTAAACCGTTATTTAAGGGGAGCCGGCATAAAATCTGCCGGCTCCCGCTTACATCTACATCAGGCCGCCGTACAATACGAATACTGCCGCACAGCAGATAATGCCTACAATCCATCCGGTAGGAATGGACATCTTCATGTAGTCCTTGGTGGAAACCTTGGTATATCCAAATCCCCATGCAACCCAGGACTGGGTGATATCCAGATGCTGGGGAGCAATGGTAGTCACTGCAAACAGCGGGTACAGGAAAGCCACCGGTGCATTGGGAAGGGTTGCCACTACAACTGCCAGAATTGCGGTTCCGCATCCAACCAGGTTCATGGGGCCGCGGAAGAAGCCAAGAGGTGTCAGCACAGCAAACACAATGGCCAGGGTAATGGCTGTGGTAGGTACAAATCCGCCCAGGATTGCGGTAAAGTAAGGCGCTGCATAGGTTGCCGCGTTATTGAACATGGCCAGGGTAAGCAGGAAGCCCACCATGGGAGCCACATCAATGGAACCATCGGTAAACAGCTTTGCAAAGAGACGGCAGATTTCAGAATAGCTGCCCTTCATCTTCCCTGTTGTAATCAGTGCATAGATACCGGAGAGGCAGAATCCCAAAATAATAGGAATCTTGAAAAGCACCACGCCCAGTACAGGAAGGATAACGGAAATCCAGGAAATGGCCGGAGCATTGTCGCCTGCTGAGGAAGCAGTTGCCGCCCAGGCATGGGCTGCCTTTTTGTTCATGGAAAGGTTAGCCACCACCAGCACTACCACAATGGCAACCACCATGCAGGTAACGCCAATCTTAAAATAATCATTGTAAGTGTAATCCGCCGCTGCCGCATTAAAGCCCGCATATATGGTCTGATACTGCTGGAAATTGACGATATTTCCAAAGATGCCTGCCATAATGGAGCCCATAAAGCTGAACATGGCCACAGGAGCAGGGATGCCCAGTGAAAGCAGGATGGGCAGTACAATGACCGCGATGGAAATAACAGGTCCGATACCGGTCATGGACATAAAGATAATGGCTGTAACGATACACAGAAGCGCCATGGTGATTCTGGGCTTATCGCCTCCCAGCTCAACCACCTTGCGAATCAGGGTAGCCGCTATGCCGGTGTCCACCAGTACCCTTCCGAAGAACGCGCCAAAGAATACATTAACCAGAATGGACTTTGCATATCCGGCAGGACCTTCCGCATATACATACTCCAGCACCTGGATGAATGTTTTGCCTTCCATGGCCGATGTGGGTGAAAATACATTACCGATGACTGCCAGGGCAGTCCAGAACGTTGCCATGACCGCAAATCCCACCATCAGGTTGAACCCCTTCACACAGTACCAGACCATGCCTAAGAAGGACAGAATCATGATAATACCGATAATTACATTGATGTTCATACGAACCCTCCTTTGATGAAAATAGTTAAACGCTCCCCTGCAGAAACTCCCTTATGCCTCTGCTTTTTCTGTACCGGAGCGCGGGGATAACAGCAATGAAGCTTCGGACACTCCCCTGACTGCATAACGTCCGGGCCACCCAGCCCTCCGGTTACATCCGCACCTCAAATTCATTATCTCTCCCTTGTTTCTGATACTAATATATTAGTACTGATATATTAGTTTGTATAGAGTCATTTTCCACTGTTTTTTCTTTTATTTTTATACATTTTATACAAAAATATCAGTTTTTACACATGGTTTTTACACCTTTTTAGCGTTCTTTTAACACATCATTCTCCCAAATAATTCAAACTAATATATCAGCTCGTCCAACAAAGTAAGTGAACATAAAAAACGCCATATAAAATCCCTCCACATATCACCGACAAAAACAAAAAAACAGCATGCCAGGACAGATGGCATACCGTTAGTTACGGAGGACTCCATTATCTGATTATCATTAACATTAGCCAGAGCTATTATTTCCCTTCCCCGGATGTAAATATCCAGTGTATGTCTGGGATATGCAGTGGGTGAGAGCCGGGAATGCAGGGCGGGAGGTGGCTTTGGAGCAGTTCGGAGAGACTTAGGCGCAAGGGGCGGGAAAAGCCGGGGTTGCGCAGGGCGCTCCACGCCCGGAGCAAAGCAAACATGGAGCCGAACTCATCAGGAGTTCGGCGTAATTTTTGCGGTCCCCGGGTTTTCCTGTCCCTTGCGCCTTAGTCTCTCCCACTGCGGAAACGGTCACCTCCCGCCCTGCATTCCCGGCTCTCACGAACGCGACCCCCCAGCCATTCACAGCCCCATCATTCACAGCCCCATCTCCCTCCTCCCCTTCTCCAAAGCCCTCAGCGTGCTGTCATGAAGCACCTCCTTCTTATACTGGTCCTGGGACAGATAGTAGGAATAGAGGATATCCGTCATAAGGAGAATAGGGAACTGGGGAGAAATCACATTGCCATGATTCAGGTGGAGCAGGGAGGGAAGAAGCACCACCTCGTCGCAGAAAGCATCAAAATCAGGCTTGTTCCTGGCTGTGAGCAGCACAGTCCTGGCCCCCCGCTTGTGGGCCTCCTCCAGAAGGTATAATACCTCCTCCTTCTCGCCGCTGATGCTGACGCCGAATACAAGGCAGTTCTCGTCCTGGAACACACCCCTCATGCGCATCATATCGCTGTGGTCCATGGAGGTGATGTCCAGGCCAATCCGCATAAAGCGCAGCTCCATCTCCCTGGCAGCCAGGCCTGAGCTTCCTGTTCCGCAGACAAACACGCGGCCTGCCTTGGCCATGTACCGGCACACCCGTTCTATCTGCTTTTCATTTACCAGGTTATAAGTCTTATTGAGAAGCTCCTGGTAAGCATTGAGCACAGTCCTGGTGTTGCCTGTCATGGAATCCTGCCTGACCACAAAGTTCTCCTCGTACTGGTAGATGAATTCCCTGTAGCCTCTGAATCCGCACTTCTTGGCAAACCGTGACAGGGACGCCTCCGACACAAACAGACGGCCGGCCACTGACTTGGCCGAGAAATCCATCTGCTCCCTGTTATAGATGAAAAAATCCGCAATGCTGCGCTCCACCGTAGTAAAATTCACATAATTGGATTCTATAACCGGTATCACTGATTTCAGATATTCCATAATACCTCCTCCTGGCTCAGCCGAAAGCCTGTCTGAAATAAATGCAGGTCAGCTCCGGTTCTTTCCCTGTCTCTCCAGGAAATGATAGTAGGCCCCCCGCATCCCTGCGTCGTTCTGGTGCTTTGCAAAGGCCAGCTCCGTCTTCTCATATATGCTGGCAACCAGATACCGTGCAAGGGCCTTTTCCAGTCTGGGCCGCAGATATTCCTCCTGGGCCATGATTCCTCCTCCCAGCACCACAATCTGTGGGTTCAGCACATAGCATATATTGGAAATGCCTCTGCCCAGCACATCGCACATCTGGTCAATGGCTTCCCCGCATACCGTGTCCCCTTCCCCGGCCAGCTGGAAGATGCGGTAGCCGTTCCACTGTGACTCAGACTCTCCCTTGGCGGCAGCCACCCGCTTTACCAGTATGCTGGCAGCTCCCAGTGTCTGGAAATCGCTTCCGTCCATGTGCATGTAGCCCACCTCGCAGGCGCTGTTGCTCCACCCGTGGTATACCCTGCCGCCGAGGATAATGCAGCCGCCGATTCCGGTTCCAACCGTCAGACACAGGGCTGACCGGGCCCCTGCCGCTGCCCCGGACACAGCCTCGGCCAGACCTGCGCAGTTCACATCATTTTCCACCTCGCAGGGAATACCGAATTCCGCCTCCATGCCGGCCTTGATTTTCGTTCCCGCATATCCGGGAATCAGGGGAGCTGCATAGAATATCTCCCCCTTCTCCACATCCACCATACCGGCAGTGGACACACAGATTCCCTCTGCCTTCCAATACTTCAGGTAATCCGCCGCAATCCCCAGGACCTTCTCCAAAAGGGCCGGTCCGCCCTTCCATGCCTCGGTTGGCGTCTTATCCTTTGCAAGAAATGTTTCATTTTCATCCAGCACTCCGTGCTTGATTTCCGTTCCTCCGATATCAATGCAAATATACTGTTTCATTCCGGCACCGCTCCTTTTAACCTTCTTTTTGTCCTGTCACTATCCTGCCGCAAAAGGCAAACCTGCCCCGGGGCACAGTTGGATGGTCCGCTGCGCTCAGGGTCTTTGGTTTGCCTCTGTCTCCGGTTCTATATGTTTTTAATTGTCAATCCGCACCTTAAATATGGCCTTCTTGATTTTTTCAGATTCATTTACAGCCACAGCTGTGCGGTGCCCGTCCTCCGGGTAGCAAATCAGGAAATCCCCTGCCCGCAGCACCACATGGCTGTTGGGCTCACCGTCCATGGGAAGAAAGTCATCCTTCTCCACAAATTCTTTCTGCTCCATGTTCTCTATAAAGTTTAAATCAATCTGCTCCTGCCCGTCAAGCATTAAATGCACATCCAGGTAATTCCTGTGGGCTTCCCAGAAACGGTTCTCCGGCCGGGTCGTCTCATATTCCACCACATTGACAAACAGCCGCCCGCCGTCAATGGGATGGCTGCCCTTTTCATAGGACGCCAAATCATGCTCCTTAGCATAGGCAAAGCATTCCTTTAAATTTTCAGGAAGAAAGGCATAGGTCTTTTCCTGGGTGATGTTTCCAAATATCATGATTACCTCCTGTTAATGAATCATTAATTGTGGTAAATCGTTGCGTCTTTTACTGGTTTGGATGTATCCCCGTCCATCTTTCTTGTAATCATGCTCACCGGAATTCCCACTACCAGGGAGATGGCGATGGAGATGATGGAATAGGACCAGATGGATACGGAACCTGCGGGAGCCATGTACTTGATGCAGACCATGGTGACGGCTGCCACAAAGAATGCCACGTAAGCGCCCTTTGCATTGGCCACCTTTGTGAATGTGCCCAGGGCAAATGTACCGCCCAGCACGCCCAGTACCAGTCCCATGAAACCGTTGAACCACTCATATGCTGACTTGATTTCACCGTTAGCCAGTACCATGGACACCAGGATAGCCACAATGCCCACTCCCAGGGATACGTACTGTGCAATCTTTGTCTGAAGGGCAAAGCTCATTTCCTTCTTGGAAAGACGCTCCTGGATATCCAGGGTCCAGCTGGTTGCCACGGAGTTAAGTCCTGTGGACAGAGTGGACTGGGATGCTGCATAGATGGCTGCCAAAAGCAGTCCTGTGATGCCTACCGGAAGCTCATATGCAATATAGGAAGCGAAAATCTGGTCCTGCTGTGCTGCAGGCGGAAGCGCGTTCTGGCTGTAGAACACATACAGGCCTGTGCCGATGAGGTAAAATACGGTTGCAATGAAGATGGACAGCGCGCCGTTGGTCAGCATCATCTTGTTCAGTTTCTTCATGTCTGTGGTGGTGGTGAAACGCTGAACAATGTCCTGGCTGGATACATAGGAGGAACAGGTGTTAAGACCCGCTCCCACAATCAGCAGGAATACACTGTCCTTCAGTATATTCGCATTGAAAATAGGCTGGTCGGCTGCCAGGAACTTGCCTCCTGCCATGGACTGGAAAATGGCTCCGAATCCGCCGTTAATTCCATTGGCCAGATAGAACAGGGCAAAGGTAACGCCTACCAGAAGAACGCTGCCCTGGATAAAGTCGGTCCAGAGAACGGATTTAAGTCCGCCTGTGTAGGAGTAAATAATGGCAATCACACCCATGGCAATAATCAGAATATTTACATTGATGCCGGTAAGCTTGGAAAGTACCATGGACGGAAGATACATGATGATGGACATACGGCCCACCTGGTATACGATGAACATGACAGCGCCCAGGACACGCAGGCCCTTGCTTCCGAAACGGATTTCAAGATAATGGTAGGCAGTGTCAATGTCCAGCTTGCTGTAGATTGGCAGGAAGAATTTAATGGTAATGGGGATGGCCACAATCATGCCCAGCTGTGCGAACCACATAATCCATGTTCCTGCATAGGAGTTTCCTGCCAGGGACAGGAAGGAAATGGGACTTAACAATGTTGCGAATATGGAAACGGAGGTAACCCACCACGGAATGGTGCCGTCTCCCTTAAAGAACTCTTTCCCCTTCATCTCCTTTTTGGAGAAGAAGAGTCCGGCAAATAATACAGCCGCAAGATAAACAACCAGGATAATCAAATCAATTGTAGTAAAACCCTGCATAAATTAATCTCCCTTCTTTACTATACGGAAAACCCCGGGAAATATCCTCCTTATCCCAATGGTTTCCGGTCCGGCGCCGGTCCTTTCTCCCTCCAGAAAGGACCGCGGACCATTTACTTTTATCTCCGGCGCCCCACTGTGTCAGCAGCTGTGAACCGCGGGTCCGGCGTCTGCCCCAGGAGCATGCCCGGTCTTAGCAGTATGCTGCAACTGCTTCCTTCACCATGCGGGCTGCCTCCTTGGCAATGGCAAGGTCAGACTCAATGAGCTGCGGAAGCGGCTCCCTGACTCCGCCCAGGTCCAGGGACTCATTGATGCGCAGCATCTCTTTAATCATGCCGTACATGTTGCCGTGTCCGGAACACATCTTATAGATGATGTCGTTGGCAGCGTACTGCACCTTCATGGCCTCTTCCATCTTTCCTGCCTTTACCAGCTCATCCATCTTAAGGAACAGCTCAGGCATGGCGCCGTAGGTTCCGCCGATTCCGGCCTCTGCGCCGATGACACGGCCGCTGATGAACTGCTCGTCCGGACCGTTGAAAATGATGTAGTCATCCCCGCCTGCCAGCTTGAACATCTGGATATCCTGCACAGGCATGGAAGAATTCTTGACGCCGATGACCCTTGGGTTCTTCCTCATCTCGGCAAACAGGCTCTGTGTCAGGGCCACGCCTGCCAGCTGCGGTATGTTGTAGATAATAAAATCCGTGTTGGGAGCTGCCTCGCTCATGGCATTCCAGTAAGCGGCAATGGCATACTCCGGCAGGTGGAAGTAAATGGGCGGGATGGATGCAATGGCATCAACGCCAAGGCTTTCAGCATGCTTTGCCAGCTCCACGCTGTCCTTTGTATTATTGCAGCCCACATGAGCAATCACGGTCAGCCTGCCCTTGGCGGCTGCCATCACATTCTCCAGCGTAATCTTGCGGTCTTCCAGACTCTGGTAGATGCACTCTCCTGAAGAACCATTGACATAAACACCCTTTACGCCTTTTCTGATGTGGTACTCGGTCAGTGCCCTTACCCTCTCCGGGCTTACATTCCCCTCCTCGTCGTAGCATGCGTAGAATGCAGGAATAACACCTTTGTACTTTTCTAAGTTTGCCATAATCTTACTTCTCCTTTCAATGACCCGTTCGGTCCCCTTTATATAAAATGGTTAACATGTTTGTACTAATCCAGCGCCTGTGCAAAGGACTTTGTAATCAGCTGCGGCCTGGTGATGATGGAACCTACCACCACGCTGAAGGCCCCCAGCTCAATGACCCTCTTTGCCTTTTCCGGCGTATTGATGTTCCCCTCCGCAATGACGCGGTGTTTTACCTTTGCCACAATCTCACGGATAATTTCAAAATCATTGGATTCGATTTTCAGGTTTCTGCTCTGGTCCGTATATCCCACCAGTGTGGTTCCGATAAAATCAAATCCCAGCTGGTCGGCATGAAGGGCTTCCTCCACCGTGGAGCAGTCCGCCATCAGCAGCTGGTCCGGATAGGTTTTCCGGATTTCACTGTAAAATTCATCCAGGGTCCTGCCGCCCGGCCGCAGGTCCACCGTGGCGTCCAGGGCAATGATTTCCGGTTTGACTTCCATCAGCTCGTTGATTTCCTTCATGGTAGGCGTGATGTATACCTTGCTGTCCTCGTAGTCCCGTTTCACAATGCCAATGACAGGCAGGTCAACCTGGGTCCGGATTTCAGCGATGTCCTCCTTGGTGTTGGCACGGATGCCGAATGCTCCGCCCTCCTTTGCTGCCAGGGCCATCCGGCCCATGATAAAGGACGAATGAAGCGGCTCATGGGGCAGGGCCTGGCAGGATACAATCAGTTTCCCCTTCAGGCTCTCTACTTTTTCGTTCATATGCGTTCCTCCTTGTTATGAGCACTTAGCTTGTTATCAGTACTGAGCGGCTCTGTTTGTTCCGGCCGCTTATCTCTTGTAGCCTTAGTATAGCAGGTTTGATTTTATTTTCAATAGACTTGGATTGTTCAGAAAGTTCTTTCATTATTTTTAAATCAGGGTGCCATATTATACAAGTTTTCAACAGTTGATTTGGATATTATGCACAATAAAACGTTCCTTGTTTCTTCATAAATACAAAAAGGAAGCCTACAAGGCTTCCTGACAGCGCTCCCGGTACTGGGCCGGCGTTTCCTGGGTATGCTTTTTAAAAAACTTGGAAAAATAGTTGGGGTCCTCAATGCCCACACTGCGGGCCACCTCGTATATCCTCTGGTCCGTGCCCTCCAGAAGCTTTTTGGCAGCCTCTATGCGGATGGACACCAGATAATCCATGAAATTAATTCCCATGACAGACTTAAACGTCCTGCTGAGATAGGAGTTATTAATATAGTTAATCTTGGAAATCTTGGCCAGTGATAAGGTGGAATCATCCATATGCTCGTTCATGTACTGGACAATCCGGTGGACCAGCATGGTGTTCTTCTTATTCATGTATTCTTCTATCTGGCAGACCGTAAAGTCCGTAAACTGCCTTATATACGTTTCAATCTCCCCTGCCCCGGTCAGTCGGAGTATCTTCTCATAGGGAAGGTGGTCCGTACTGTATATCTCTATATAAGGGATTCCATTGTCGCTAAGAGTGGACAGGGTCACGTTGACAATGGAATAGGATATGACAAGATAGTCTGAAAGACTGCTCTCAGGCAAACCCTTAAGTGTCCCATAGGCCGTATCCACCAACTGCCGCACCTTATCCCCGGCAGGTATCCCCAGATACAGGGGAAGTTCCTCTGTCAGGGTCTGAATCAGCTCCTGCAGACCTCCCATGTCGGATTCACTGCCTGATGAGAGAAAGGCCTGGTTGTGGCTGTAGCTGGCAATCATAGCGTTTTTGTAGGCCTGCTTATAGCTACATCGTATTTCCTCCAGGGCATCCACGGGATTCCCGCAGCCGGCATAGATTCCCATGGACAGTTTTTCCTTAATCAGGACAGTGAAATGGGCTCCGTAGGACATAAGGCTGATTTTTTTATTCTGGCTCAGGAGAATCAGGTTCTGGTGTATGTCCTTTAGCAGCATCACATCCGTTAGGCGGCTTACTGCTGCGGACAGGATTTCCATGCACTGCTGCCTTCTCAGCTCGTCCTCCTCCGGGTCATTGTGCTTCTCCGGCATCAGTACCATCACATTGTAGTATCCTGCCTCCCGGCTCAGAGGGATGTCATAGTACCGGATAGTTTCCCACAGATTTTCCTGGTCCGCCTTGTTTAGAAGCAGATTGTTCAGGAAATTCTGGACAATCAGCATCCTGGACTCCGCAATCCTCCTCTTAAGCCCCTCGAACTCAAAGACAGCCCTGCGCTCCTCCATGATATCCGCCCGTACGTCCTTCATGACCTCAATCAGCTCCGCCCTCCGTATGGGCTTTAGCAGGAAGCTCTTAATCCCAAGCTCCACGGACTTCTGCGCATACTGGAACAGGTCATGGGCAGTCAGCACAATGACCACTATCTGGGGGTATTCCTCGGACAGCATCTGCGCAAACTCCAGACCATTGATATAAGGCATCTCAATGTCGGTGATAACCACATCGGGATGTTCCTCCCCTATGAGCTCCATGGCCTGGTTGGCGCTGGCCGCGTCCCCCACGGGCTGGTATCCGATGGACTGCCAGTCCACAAACACCCTGAGAAGTTTCCTGGTCTTCTCCTCGTCATCCACAAACATTACTTTTAAAAGCTGGTCATATTCTGTCTCCATGGTCCTCTTCTCCCCCGTAAGTCACCGGCAGAAGGAATGTGACTTCCGTCCCGCCCTCCGGCACGCTTCTAATCTGGTAGGATGCCTGCTCACCGTATATCAGTACGATTCTCTGTATGGTGCCAATCAGGCCAATCCCGGTTCCCGACACGTCAATGTCAATATTCCATATTTTATGATAGTCCTGAAGTTTTGACAAGGTAAGCCCATCTATGCCCACTCCGTTGTCCTGAACCTGTATTTTCATCCGGCTCCCCTCCTCCGGCCCAATCCGGATACGGATACGCCCGTTTCCGCCCATTGGTTTGATTCCGTGATACACGGCATTTTCCACCAGGGGCTGGAGAATCAGGTGGGGCACCAGTACCCTGAGGCAGCTTTCATCCACCTGGTATTCCACGTCAAACAAATCCCCGTACCTGAGCCTCAAAAGCGTTACATAATCACTTACAATAGCGGTCTCCTTTTCAACAGAAATCATCTGCTCTCCCTGGCTCAGGCTCTGCCGGTAAAAGCTGCCCAGGGTTTCTATGGCCTCATAGGTCTGGGATGGCTCCTCAGTCAGGGCCATATAACCGATGGCATCCAGTGTATTGTAAAGGAAATGGGGCTTTACCTGTTCAAACAATGCATGGAGCTCTGCCTTTTCCTTGATTTTCTGCTCCTCCACCAGCCTGGAGAGCAGGGAGGATATCTCATCCACCATGTTGTTATAATTTGTCTGTAAAATCCCAATCTCGCTTTTTGGATATTTTACGGGTATCTTCTTGAAATTCCGGTCCTTCACCGTGTTCATCACGCCAATCAGCGCATAGATAGGATTGGATACGGACTTGGATATATAAAGGGACCCAAAAAGCATCAGCACCACATTCACCAGGAAAATAAGGGTGGCAATCAGAAACAGGTCCCCAAAGGTGCTCCGGTTTACCTGATAAGGTATCCTGGCAATCAGGCGCCATCCATAATCCGGCAGGTAAAGGGCGGTGGTATACTCCCCATCCCCCTTCCGGCTCACCAGAAGGTTCTCCCTATTGCAGGTTCCGGCCAGCTGCTTGAGGGAATCATGGTATTCGAAACCGGACGTGCCTGCAATCAGGTTTCCATCCTGGTCCATCAGTCCTATCATAGCCTGGCTGCCATAAGCTGCCGCGCCGCAGATGTCCGCTATGGCGTCCGTGGGAATATTCATGATGATGAATCCCTGGGGCTTCTGGGTCTCCAGGCTGTTTATGGCCCGGATGACGGATACAAATCTGGAATTATATCTTTTATAGAAAATGCCGCCCGCCTCATACTCCAGTATATAGCTTCCCCCTGCTTCCAGGGCCCGTTTGTACCACGGACACTTTAATGTGGAATCCACGCTGAGCCTCTTCATGTCATGCTTATCAACGCCATACAGATGGGCCGAAAAATCCAGAAGATAAATGGACTCCAGATAGTGGTTGCTGTCAAGGGCGGTAAACAGCATATTGTCATATGTCTTTCTGTCCTCAGGTCTTGGAAGATGATTTACCACATCCAGGGTGCCTCCCTTTAACAGCATGTTAAAATCATCATTCACATTGAGGACCATCTCGTCCAGATTGTTCCTGACCGCGGTCACCATCTGCACCGAGGACTGCTCCATCATGGAATCCTCCTGTTTGCCGGCTGCCCATGAATACAGGGAATAGGTCAGAAAAAAACTGATTAGGAAAAAAAACACGAATACAGCCATGATTCTTCGTGAAATATGCTCATGGAACAACCAGTCACCGGCCCCTTTTATGTTCTCACATAATCCTTTCATATACGTCCCCATAACCGGCTAATGCCGGACGCTAAAACCGGTTTCACCCAGCCCTACGTCCAGCACAGTCTCAGTCTCTCAAGTATATTGTTTACCTGTTCCCCGCAGGTCCCCATGTTCAGTCTGAAATACCCTCTGCCGGCCTCCTTAAAATGAGTGCCCATAAGCGGTATCAGGCGGCCCTTTTCTTCCAGCAGACCCTGCATATCCTCCTCGGATAAGCCGGTGCGTCCGTATCCAATCCACATGAGATAGGTGCCGTCAGGCACATAGGCGTCCAGCCAGGGCAGTTCCCGGCTGATGAATGACTGGGCCGCCTTAATGTTTTCATAAATCTGCGCCCGCATCCCGCTCATCCACTCCCCGCATTCCCTGTAAGCCGGTTTAAGGATGTCGGCCGCAAACACATTGGGGTTGTGAAGCCCCCACCGGTCTATGGTTTTTGCCATGGCGCGGCGCATTTCCGGATTCGGCAGAATGATGTTGGAAAAAATCAGTCCCGGGACATTGAAGGTTTTTGTCAGGGAATTGAACACAATGGCCTTTTCCTGTTCCGGATTATCATACATCTTCAAGAGGGGCGTATACACATGGCCCGGCCACACAAAATCCCCGTGTATATCGTCTGACAGCAGAAGCAGGTCATGGCGTCTGCAAAAGGAAATAATGCCTGACAGCTCCTCTTCCTCCCACACTCTGCCCGTGGGGTTATGGGGATTGCAGAGGATGTATGCCCTGGTTCCCTGGTCCGCCAGACGCTCCAGACCGTCAAAATCAATGGTAAACCGCCCGCCTTCGAAAATCAGGGGACTTTCCTTTAAAATCCGGCCCCATTTTTCCACCGCCCCTGTCAGGGCGGGATAGGCCGGCGTGTTCACAATAATAGAATCCCCCGGCTCCGTAAAGGTATCTACCGCCATGTTAAGGGCCATGTTGATTCTGGGGGAAAACAGCACCCACTCCGGCTCTGCCTCACAATGGTACTGCTCTTTCATCCAGCCTGCAATCAGCTTCTCATATTCGTCCGGCAGTTCGGTATAGCCAAAGACGCCATGGTCCAGTCTTCTTTTCATGGCATCCAGAATCTGCTTTGGCGGCGCCAGGTCCATGTCCGCCACCCCGCAGTACAAATACGCCGGATTGTCTTTATAATCCTGTCTGTATTTAGCACAAAGAGTGTCATACCGGTCCGTTACATATCTTACTTCCATCCTGTTTCCCTCCTGTCATCTGCTCACTCTTCCTTTAACCCGTTCATCCTGTCTATGAATTCCCCGGGTGTAATATCCCCCCTGAAGAGAAGCTCCAGGCTGTCCAGGTATCTGGCTGCATCGGTTCCCTCCAGAAGATTATCCCACCATATGGTATAGCTGCGGGCGTGGTCCGTATACTCATGAATCTCCTGCATAAGCGGGTTCAGTCCGGCGTCCCCGGTGTCCACATTGATATAGGGAAGGTCGTTTGACTTGCATTTGTAAAGCTCCACAGCCAGCCCCATGGCCAGATACTCCGCCAGGTCCACGGTGAGATCCGGGTCCTCTGTCCGGCTGCTCACTGCGAAAGCGCTGTCCGGCCCTCCGGTGAAATCATATATGGTGGATTTCCCGGACCCGGTTTCAGGAAAGGGTGCGGCCTTCACCTTGCCGGCCACCCTGGATGTCTCCCGGTAGACACGGGATGAGGTCCAGCTGCCGTTGAGATACATGGGGGTCTGTCCCTGCATGAACAGGGCCTCCGCCTCCTCCCGGAGCGCAGTGGCGGAATCAGCTGTAAATGCCCCCATATCCACCAGTTGCCGCAGTTTTCTGGCAGCCTCCAGAAATCCCGGGTCGCTGTAATCCGTCCGCTTTGCAGCTGCATCCGCAACCTTTTCAGGACCCACTTCCCTCAGTGCCAGAAGGTCATAGTACATGGCAATGGTCCATGGCTCATTGCCCCCCACGGGCATAGGCGTTATGCCGTTATCCACAAATGTCTGGCATACCTGGACAAATTCGTCCCAGGTCACAGGTATTTCCAAACCAAAACAATCCATCATCTCCATGTTGTAATACATCATGGCCACGGAACTGTCCAGCGGCAGCGCATATGTCCCGCCGTCAAACTGAATTCCCTTCATCATGGCATCGTTCAGATGACTCTGGAAATCATCGCTGTAATACCGGCTTACCTCCAGCACCTTGCCCGCGTCCACCATGGGTTTCAGAAACTCATGGCTCCAGGTATAAAAGATATCCGGAAGCTCATTGGCAGCAGCCGCTGCCTTAATCTTCGTCTTATACCCTTCATTTTCAGCTGTATCCACCTGTATAACAACATTGAATTTTTCCTCTGCCTCCCTGGTCAGCTGCTCCATGATACGCGCTGCCTGGTCGTCATCGCTTCCATAGATATGCCACAGCCGTATAACTGGTCTGTCCCCCGGCACGCCCTCTGCAGCAGCCGGAACTTCCGGCGGAATCTCCGCCCGGACATCCCAGTCCTTTTCCGACCTGCTGCACGCCCCTATTCCAAAGACAGCGGCCAAAACCAAAATCCATATTGCTGAATATCTCAAACCCCTCATACCTTCCCTCACAGCCTTCTCAGACACACTCTATCCCTTCACTGCCCCGGCAGTAGCTCCTTCCAGTATTCGCCTGGAACAGAGGACGAACATGATAAGAATAGGAATAACCGACAGTGCAACTCCTATGTATACGGTTCCATAATCATTCTTATATACGCCCTGCATCTGCTGCACCAGAATGGGCAGCGTGAATTTGTCCTGTGAGAACAAAAGGATGGACGGCTTCACAAAGGCATTCCAGGATTCCACAAAGGTGAAAATGGCCTGGGTTGCCACCCCCGGCATGATAATTGGAAAAATGATTTCATTGAAGATACGGAACTCCCCGCACCCGTCTATGCGTGCGCTCTCAATCAACTCGTCCGGTACATAGGAATCAATGTACTGCCTGTTCCAAAATACCATGGCCGGCGGTGCAAAACAGGTGATAAGAAGGGCTGCGTAATTGTCCAGCAGATGTATGTTGTTCATAAGCTGGAAATACCCGATGATGCCCAGCTGGCCCGGAAGCATCATGGTGGCCAGCACCAGCCAGAATAACTGCTTGTTGTACTTAAATTTATATTTAGCAAAGCCGTAGGCGGTCAGCGCGCCTACGTAAACCGTAATTATTGTGCTGGCAAGGGAAATGAAAAGACTGTTAAGAAGCCCCTTCCATATGTTTACATTGGCAGCCAGGTGCTGGTAATTGGTCTTTAGAGATTTTCCCGGCAGCATCTGAAAGGAGGTGGCCAGTGCAGCGTTGTCATGGGTACAGTTGATAATCATGTTGTAAAAGGGCACAATGCAGATTACTGCCAGCAGGACCAGAACCCCATAGGTCAATGCCCGGAAACATTTCGTTTTTACACTGTACGTCTTAAGTTTCTTTTCTTCCATCTAAAAATTCCTCTCCTTCCCTGCCGTATATTTCATAAATATAAGCGAAAATACAATGATGATGACAAACAGGCCGTACGAAATAGCGGAGCCATATCCATAATCATAATTCTGGAATGCAATGTTGTACATATACATGACCATGGTCAGCACGGATTTGCTTGGTCCGCCTGTTGCCCCCGCAAAGGTGAAGGGCAGGTCGAAAAGCTGGAGTCCTCCAATAATGGATGTGACAAAGGCGTAGGTCATAATATTTCGCAGCTGAGGCAGCACAATATGGAAAAAGGTCTGAAACTTATTGGCCCCATCCACCTCGGCCGCCTCCATAATATCATACGGTATGCCCTTGATTCCGGCTGTAAATATGATGGTGTAATAGCCGAAATACTGCCAGAACAGCACAAAAGCAACTATCAGCTGGGTAAACAGCCCGTTCATCTTCCAGTTGACAGGCTCTCCTATGATATGCAGGGCCATCAAAAGCTTGTTTACGCTTCCCGCCTTAAAGTCAAACAGCAGGCTGAACAGGACGCCCAGGGACACAGCGGTCACCAGGTTCGGAAAATAAAAGATGGTCTTAAACATGTTCCCGCCCCTGAACCGGTGCTGATTCAGCAAGAAGGCCAGAATCAGGCCGAATATCATCTGGGGCGCCATGGCCAGCAGGGCGATGAATACTGTATTGAAAATGGATTTAAAAAACACTGTATCATTTAAAAGGCGCCTGTAATTCGCAAGGCCGGTAAAGACAGATGCCCCCAGGCCGTCCCAGCTGTGAAAGCTGAGTTTGAACGTGTACAGTATGGGATACAGTGTAAAGCATAAAAATATAATAAAATACGGCAGGATAAAAAGCAATCCCCGATTGCTCTTATCCAGGCTTCTCTTTTTAGAGGGTTGTATACTCTTACCCTTCTCCGTCATGAAATCCTCCCATCCAAAGGCAGGTCAAAGGTCTTTTGCAGGCCCCGTCCCATCTTTTCGTGAAACAGATGCAGGATATGAATCAGCTCACACCCTGCATCTTCTGGTTATTTACAAATTAGTCAGTCACAATCCGGTATGCCATTATCCGGCACGCTAGTCAATTACAATCTCAGGATAAATACGCTGCATGTCTTCCTTGAATCCCTGGCACGCCTCCTCCGGGGTTGCGCCGCCGCCTGCCAGTAAATCCATCTGGGCAGTCATGCTGGTCCATGCCTGGCGGTCATATTTGGTCATAGGGTCTGCCTTCACATTCATGGCCGTGTCATAGAAGCTCTGGAAATACTGCTGGTCGCCTGTGACAATGTCCGTATGTCCTTCTTCAATACACTGCTCGATTGCCGGTATGTAAGCCGGGAAATCGCCTAACTGTCCTGCCAGGCCATTGACCAGGTAATCCTTGTCAGCGGTCATTGTCTTCACCCACGCATAGGCTGCTTCCTTGTTTTTGGAACCGGAGTATATACCGTACCAGGTACCTCCGTTCTGGTAAGGCGCAGGAGCTTCCATATAGCCCCATGTATCTGCTGCCTTCTCCATCTCTCCCTCAGGGATGCCCGGTTTGATACAGAAATTAAGAGCCCAGCTCGGCAGACCAATGAGGATGAACATATCCTGTGAATACATGCCTGAGGTCCAGCCTGCCGACCACTGGTCTGCCCTGGCATCCACATTGTTGTCAACCACGCGCTGCATCAGGTTGAGCTGTTCCATCAGGAAATCGTCGGAAATAATATGGTTGTTCTCATCCACCCACGGAGCGCCTTTGTAGGAGCAGTAAATCTGCTCAACCGTCTCAATATCATCCAACAGCCCTATCTTGCCGCCGGATTTCTCATACACCTGCTTTCCCGCTTCGATGATGGAATCCCAGTCCTTTAACATCTCATGTAATTCTTCTGGATTATCTGTTCCCAGATATTCTCTTGCCAGAGCCTTCTTGTACCAGAAGCCGCCTGGTGTGGCCTGGTAGGACAGTCCCCTCAAATTTCCGCCCGCATCCCTGGACAGCTCGTCCACATAGGGAATCATGTCTTTGGACAATGCCTCTGCGTCGTAATTTTCCGTACTCAGGTTCTCCAGAAGGTCGGTATTCTTGTACATGCCAAAATCCGAAATCTCAAAGGTAGCTACATCCGGTGCATTGGTGCCTGTTCGGAATGCATTCTGAAGCTTTGTGCGGTACTCGTTGCCCGGCATGACAGTGACAGTCACCTTTACGCCCGGAACACGCTTATTGAATTCCTCCACGTAGAAGTTCATCTCGCTCTGGCTCAGGTTGGTCCACACATTGATTTCCCCGGTGGCTCCGGACACATCCACGTCAGCCGCGCCCTGGTCCGAAGCCCCTGTCTTTCCCTCCGCTGACTGTGAGGATTCTTTGGCAGGCGCCTCTGTCTTCGAAGCTGCCTCTGTCGGCGCAGGCGCTGAAGAACCGCATCCTGTCAGCGTACCTGCCAGCAGTGCCGCTGTTGTCAATAAAGCTAATGGTCTTTTTTTCATGATAATTCCCCTTTCTATTCTGCATTCCGTGGATTTTCCCGGAATGTTGCTGCCTTTCTCCTGATACATCTAAAATGGGCGTAAATCTGTGTGTCTGTCCACCATACACACAAACTCGCTGATTAACTCAATACAGTCCTCCACATCGTTCAGGGAGCACACCTCAGCCGGCGTATGCATATACCGCAGCGGCAGGTTCACCAGAGTTGCAGGCACGCCATGCCCGCTGATATGTATGGCGTCCGTATCTGTAAGAGTCCTTCCCGGCGTAATGACCGGCTGTGTACGGATACCCAACCGACCGGCCGCCTGTTCCAGCATCCGGTTCATCACCAGATGGCCCATAGTCCCCACACAGATTCCGGGGCCGCCTCCCAGGGCCACTCTTCCGCGTACAGCATCATTTCCACCCGGCCCGTCGCTGGCAAAGGTCACATCCACCACAATGGCCATGTCCGGCCTGATACTGGCCCCGGCCCAGGCGCCGCCGCCAAATCCAGTCTCCTCACCCACGGTTGTGACGGCATAGACTCCATTCCTGCATCCCTTTTCCTTTGCACGCCTCAATGCCTCCATAACAACGAAAGCGCCGGAACGGTCATCCAGAGCCCTGGAGGTGATGCAGTTCCCCAGAAGGGGCCTCCAGTCCGTATCAAACACAATGCCGGAACCCACAGGTGCATATGTCCCGGCCTCCTCCCGGTCCCTGGCCCCGATGTCGATAAAAAGGTCCGTATCCAGCAGTTCTTCCTTTTTCTGCAATTCAGCCGTGCTTGCCACAGAGCCGTATATCAGTTCCTTTCCCGTATCAATCCGCACCTTCTGTCCCAGATACATCCGCGGAGTGATTCCTCCCACCTTGGCTGCCCGCAGGAAGCCTTCCTCTGTATGGGCCGTAACCATGAGCCCAATTTCATCCATGTGGCCTGCCAGCAGAATCTTAAATCCGCTGTCCGGGTTCAGTATGCCGGTCACATTGCCGTTTACCTCACACCTAACCGTATCCGCAAAGCCTTCCATATAATCCGCTGCTATTTTCTGGATTTCTGTCTCTCTGCCCGACACTCCCTGTGAGGAGAGCAGCCGGTACAAAAACTCCTGTTCCATTTCATCCCCCCATCTGAATACGCTTTTGATTATATCTTTTTTCAGGTCGCGGATGAATAAAATAAATTGATGGAAAACTGTATGATTTTGACTGAATTACACCCGGATTTTTGTTCCGGATGTCGGAGATAGGGTAGAAATGGTTTTTAGAATGGATATCTTTGACTTTTTATAGTAATCTTTTTACCACTGTATGTTTTAGGCCGCCTTTAATCATCAAAAAAGGGTTAGCGGAAATCAGAATCTTCTTCTGAATTCCGCTAACCCCCTCATAACACACTGTCCAGCCGTTTCTTCATTGTGTCAGGATTTTATATGCTGCAGTACACCGCTTTCCGTCATGGGCAATTCCAATGCACACCACCTCACCGGACAACCCGGCAAAATATTTCTGGTCTTCTATCTGCTTCAGAGCTTCATTCTGCAGCTTTTCAATATTATTTCCTTGTTTAAACTCAATAATCACATGGGGCAGAGATACTTTCAATGATTTTAAAATGATATCGCTTCTTCCTGTTCCGGATTCCAGATTACTGCTGACCTGATACACCCCCCTTAGCGTCATGCACATTCCCAGGAAAAGCATATGATACGCATTCTCTCTGGCATCCATAAAGCTCGTACAGGTAATAACCAGGTTCCTGTATATATCCAAAAAACGATTTATGTCTTTATGTGTCAGTGCCTGAAACATTTCCTGCAATCCCTGGCCTTCGATACCTGCGATTTCCGTTACCAATACCAAAAATTCCGACATCACCTCTTCATTGGGAATACGGATAACTGCTGAATTTGCGTCGATGCGCTTCTCCACTGTCACATACCCGGCATTGACAAGAAGTCCCCACAAACTATAATTACTCTCACGTTCCGTATACGAAGTATCCAGATTGAGCCAAACAGACGAAGAACCTCCTGCAGCCAATACATCAAAATCCTCCCAAAAGCTTCTGCTGGCTTTTTCAAGTGCCTGCCGTACAAGATAATTAGAGGGTGTATTGACCCAATAGTGGTCTAAAAATCCACTGTCCGCATAATTAAGTATGGACCATGGATTATATATCTCATCCTCTCCAAACCGGTATCCATCATACATCCGTTTCACACCGTCATCCAGACTTCTGCCATAATACCTTAAAAGTGTGTCTGCCTCCCTGCTGGTAAGCCCAAAATATCTTGAATACCGTCCATTCATAACTGTATATATTTTAGGATTATTCAGCTGCGAAAATATACTTTCTTTGGCAACTCTTTGTATGCCCGTCAAAATAGCCTGCCCCAAATCAGGGTTGCCTTTTAATCCTGCCCCATAAAATGCAGAGAAAAAGTCCCCCATATCATCATGATATCCATGTTCATAGCTGCTGATTATTGGCTGGTCGTACTCGTCGATAATCAATAATGGTGGAATTCCATAAAATTCATGAATCATCCGGGTTAAATCCGCAAGCGCAGTTGTCATGTACATGGCTGACAAATCACGGTTCTCCAGCATTCCTAACATCTGCTCAAACTGGCGGACCGAATAGGGCTTTTTCTGCGCTGTATCATCCAAATCAAACAGCTCTGCAAAACGGTTAAATTCACGGGCCAATTCCGCGCGAATCTGATAGGTCAGGAAATCCATGTTCTTTCCCTTGCAATTTCTGAGCGATAAAAAAATGACCGGACAGCTGTTAAGCTTTGACGCATAATCGGTATCCATGATATCAAGTCCCTGAAAAATAGCCCTGCTGTCTGCGTTTACATCAAAAAATTCCCGCATCATTGTCATATTCAATGTTTTGCCAAATCTGCGCGGCCTTGCAATTAATGTAACTTTATCACCGCTGTCAAGAAAATCCTTAATTATCATGGTCTTATCCACATAATAATAGCCGTTCTCACGCAATTCCCTGAATTCATCATTTCCAATAGGCAGTTTTTTCATTATGACTTCCAGCCTTTCCTGCTTTCTTATATAAAATTATAGCCGTTCTGAAGATGATTTACAACAAAAATTCCTCCCGCATCCGTTTCCAGACAATGAATCAAAAAACTGCCTCCCGGCCGGAAAACCCATTATTTCCCGCCAGGAGTCAGCTCTCTTTCTAAAATCTCTTAATTTTCTTAGACGGCGTCTTCTCAAACTCCGTTTCCCTGACAATCAGGCTGTAGATTCTCTTATAAACCGGCATATCCTTATTAAACCCGTCAATCAATTCCTGAAGCTTTCCCCGTATATCCTTAATATGCTTTTTCTTCGCATACTCGTAATCCGGGAATATCTCCGCCTCGATTATCTTATCCTTTTCCCGTACCAGAATTTCCTTCACCAGTTCCGAACGGCTCAGCTCATTTTCCAGCTCCTCCGGAGACACATTCTCACCGTTGGCCAGGATAATCAGGTTTTTGCGGCGGCCTGTGATATAGACAAAATTATCCTCGTCCACATACCCTAAGTCCCCTGTCTTAAGCCATCCGTCCTCCAATGTCTCGGCTGTCTGTTCAGGCATCTTGTAATAGCCCTGCATGACGCTGGAGCCCCTTACCCAGATTTCCTCGTCCACAACCCTGGCCTGGCAGTTGGGAAGAAGTTTTCCCACTGAGCCCGTTTTATTCTCCCATTCCAGGTTGGTGCTGATGACAGGAGAACACTCAGTCATTCCGTAGCCCTGAAGGATGGTAATGCCGTATTCCTTAAAACGGTCTATATAGTCCGGGTCCAGATAGGCCCCGCCGCTGCAAATGATTCTCAGATTGCCTCCAAAGGCAGCCTTTGCCACCATCTTTTTGGGTATCAGGTTTCCGGCATCCTTAAGCTTACCGTAAATGGACTCAATGACAAGGGGGACCAGCAGCACAATTTCCGGCTTAAACAGTTTCATGTTGCGCTGTACATGCATGATGGAATCATTGATGCAGATAATCATTCCTATGTAAAGTCCCTTTATGATGTCCATGGTCAGGCAGTACACATGGTTGATAGGCAGCAGGGTCATGGACACGGTACCTGCAGGTATCTTCATGTCCAGGCAGACCGCATTGTCAGTCAGATTCCTGTGGCTCAGCATGACTCCCTTGCTCTTCCCGGTGGTGCCTGAGGTAAAGAGTATGGTGCAGAGCTGGTCCGGGACAGGCTCTGTCTCGTATGCACCGGCATTTTCCGCTATGAGGCAGGACAGCGACAGCACATCTCCCGTCTGCTCACAGGCCTGCATGGAAACCACATGCCTGATACCCGGGCATTTTTCCTGAACAGCCTCTGCCACGTCGGCCCGCAGTTCATCGTACACCAGCATTTCCACATCCGCCCTGTTTAAGAGCTCATAAATGGCTTCCGCCGGAAGCTGGGAGTCGATTGGCACTGCCACGCTGCCGCTGTTCACGATTCCAAAATAGGTGACAATCCACTGGTAGGTGGTTGCGCCTATGACGGCAACGTGCCTGCCCTTCATTCCAAGGGCTTCCAGAGCGCGGCTTACGGCCATGGAATCCAGGTTCACCTCATTGTATGACTTATCAATGATTTCCTTCTTTACCTTGTACCGGAATGCTGTCTGCTCTCCATAAGCCTCTGCGCCGTGCCGGATTACATCCCTTAATGTCTCTGCTGCCATATCTTCCTCCTGCCCTTACGGCCTACTCTGCCTGCAGGGACTGGATATAATCCGCTGCATCCTTTACGGTCTTTACGTTGACCACTTCCCGTTCCTCTACTTCCACGTCGAATTTCTCCTCAATCTCTCCCACCATGCTCATGAAATCATAGGAGTTGAAACCCAGGTCCTCGATGAACCTGGAGTCCTCCCCAATGGTCTCCGGCGCCACATCCACATATTCACAGATGATTTCCTTTAATTCTTCAAACATATCCTTGTATCCTCCTTATTGTTATTTTCCGTTTTCTGTTCCAAATATATACCGGCTTACACCATCTCCAGGATTTCCCCCACCGTGCGCTCCGGGTCTTCCACGCCCCGGAAGATAATCCTGCAAAGGTAGTAATAGATGTACTCCAGCTTCTCCGGCGTCACCACGCCGGTCTGGTACTCAAAACCAAAGTCCAGTCCGTTGTCCTCCGCCCTGTGGCTCACCGTAAGATACAGGGTGTGGGCAGCCACGCCGTTGGAATAGCGGGCGGTCTTGTACTTGATGTCCCCCAGCTTGTCCAGGCCGGGCCCGTCGTACTTCATGGCCAGCGGCTGATAGGTAAGGCTCAGCGGCTCATAGGTCTGCCCGTCCTTAAGGTTATAATAATCATGCCTGTAGTTGAAATACTCCGACGGACTGTAATTGGCATGGCGGAAGTACTGGTTCTGGGCATCCCTTATCTTAAGCAGACCCTCCATGAAGGTGTCCTCCCTGGGCACAATGGTCCTGAAGGGGAAACAGTGAATCCTGCTTCCGCCGCAGCGCTTCTCCGACAGGGTTGCCCGTCTGGAAATGGTGGTTGTGATGGAGACATCATCCTGGTCATTTTCCTTCTGGAGATAGGTCCGAAGGCCCATTAGCAGAAGACAGGTCATGGAAATACTGTATTTCTCGCAGAAATCCAGCAGATGGCCGGAGGGTTCCCCTTCCAGGTGGAAGTTAGTGATATTGGCCTCCACATTATCCGAGGTGTTGGTAGCTGCCCGCAGCCCGGGGTTGCGGACGGCCTTTCTCTCATCCAGCAGCTTCCCCGGACCGTATATATCCGTGAAAATGGGTTCGGAGGAAGCAATCAGCTCCTGGAAAAACTCCCTGTCCTTTTCGCTGGCCCTGCTTCCGGCCTCATAGGCCAGGTCCTTTTCCAGCTGCCTGATATAGGAAGACATCTCCTTTGGATGGTCCACTTCCTCATAGAACCTGCTGGCATACAGCTCAATCACATCCCGGAAGAACAGAATCAGGGACTGGGCATCCATGGTCATGTGGTCCACGCAGATGTATAAGCCCTGATACCCATCCGGCATTTTAATCATCACAATGTGGTGCATGGGGGAATCGTAGCGCTCAAAGGGAATCTCAGTCCACTCCCTGAGCTTTTGCTCCGCGTCCTCCTCCCTCCAGCCGGTGAAGTCAAAGTGCTCGATTTCCTTTGTCTCCTCCTTCACCACATACTGGTAGATATTACCCTCCTTGTCATGGGTAAAGCGCAGACGCATGGTATCGCAGCGGGCAATGGCCTCTTTAATGCAGCTTTTAAGCACCTCCCAGTCCAGGTCCACCTGGATGGTCAGGCTGGACCCGATGTTCAGCACCTGTTTTTTAGGACAGTATTTCAGGCAGTAAAAGTGAAGCTTCTGCGCTGATGTCAGCGGGTATACCTTGTAGCCTTTCCTTGTCTTCATACTTCGTTCTCCTCTTTTCCAAAAGCACGGGCAATCAGTTTCTCAACTGCAGCTTCATAGCGGTCCCTATCCTTATAGTAAGCCTCTGCATGGCTGGCTCCCGGTATAACCAGCAGCTCCTTGGGCGACCCGCAGGCCCCGTACAGCTCATACACCATGGAACATGGCACAAAGGTGTCCCCATCCCCGTGTATGAACAGGATGGGAATGTGCGCCTTCTTTACCTCTTCCCTGGCATTGCATTCATCCAGCCCGTATCCTGCCTCGCTTCTGGCCATGCGGTCCGCAATCTGCATCACGGGAAAGGCCGGCATGTGGTACATGCTCCTCAGCACATGGCTGAACACTTCCCAGGCAGATGTGAAGGCGCAGTCGGACACAGCCCCCCGGACCTGCCTTGGAAGGTTTAATCCCGTGGACATCAGCACGGTTGCTGCTCCCATGGAAATGCCGTGCAGCATCAGCTCGCAGTCCTCACCCAAACGCCCCACCACGTACTCCATCCATTGCCTGGCGTCATGGCGGTCCAGACATCCAAAGCCAATATAGGTGCCCTCGCTTTTGCCGTGGGCCCGCTCATCCACCACCAGCAGATTAAAGCCGTGATTCAGATAAAATCTTGCAATGGACGTGTAGTCATTGAGTCCTTCGCTGGTATAGCCGTGGAAACACACCGCCGCCTTCCTGGAACCTTCACAGCCAAAAAAGGTGCCATGGAGCCTGAGCCCGTCCCCGGATGTTATGTACACCTCTTCCTGAGGCTGTCCTGCCAGCCATTCCCTGCTGGCGCGGATACCCGGTATATAGGCGTCCCAGTCCGTACCCGCCATTTTCCGGGTCCTGTCGCGCTTTGCATTTCCCCGGACCACGGTCCGATGGAAGAAATATCGGGCAATGCCGTATTCCCCCGCCGCTCCTGCTGTTGCCAGTCCCAGTATCCATCCTTTGATTCCCATATGCTTCACTCCTTAATGCTTCCGCCTATACAAACTTCTGTAACATCAATGCCTTTTCCAGACTTCCCTCAACCTTCAGCTTTCCTGTTGTAAATGCAAAGACCGGGTCCAGCTTTCCCGATGCCAGTCTGATAAGTGTATCTGCGGAACAGATAAACGTTGCGTCCCTGTCGTAATACTCATATGGCTCCACACTGAGACTGCCGTCCTTTACCTCTGCATAAAACGCGCCCGCGCCCTCGCCTGTAATATTAAACTGAAACGCCAGATGCTCCTCCACCCTGCTCACATCCGCTTTCATGAAAATTTCCTTTACCTTTACAAATACTTCTTCGTAGCTCATACTGCCTCTCCTTTTTCATCCGCCGCACAGACGGATATGATATATGACTGGTAAACCCTGGACTGGTAAAACCTCCAGCCAGGAATACTCCCTTTTACGCCGCCCTTTTCCAGGTAAAATGTGATATCCCCCAGAGGGAAGGCCAGCCCCCGGCCAATGGCCTTGGCAAAGCTCTCCTTAAGCGTCCACAGGCGGAAGAACCGTTCCTGCCGCTCTGTCTCAGAGGCTGCCGACATTACAAAGCTGCGCTCAGCTTCGGAACACATGCGCCGCATCAGACTCCCTTTAAACGGACGAATCCGTTCCGTATCCACGCCCAGCACGCTGTCCCCAATGGCACAGACTACCAGCCCCTCTGTATGGCTGATATTAAATTCCACGCCCCCGGCCCCTTCAAGATACGGCTTTGTACCTGCCTGGGCCATTACCTCCCAGGTCCGTCCGTACTCCTTCAAAAGACCGAAGTTCAGCAGACTCCTGCCCAGTAAATGTTCCCGCTCCCGGTTATAAAGAGTGCCGCCGGGCTCGTATGAAGCCAGATAAATCATGAGGTTTCCTCCTGAGGTTCCATTCAGCGCATTTCCGGCGGGGTCCTGCCCCATGCCATTGAATTCCTTGTTTTCCAATATTTCGACCAGTGGTCGAACCGGAATTAAATTAAACATAACATGTTTTCGACCGCCAGTCAAGTCTAGCGTTTTCATTTATATTCTGCTATACTTGGATGTATTCTAA
>ULWX01045475.1_pt1 | contig 31061 bp, 25 predicted proteins | sample 1960851 | NCBI WGS metagenome assembly ULWX01 (sample SAMEA4835826, study PRJEB28245) | human gut metagenome | biome: gut microbiome; material: fecal sample | place: Denmark | collected 2008 | reverse complement strand
TACCTGTTAGATAGATTCTAATGACTTCTCGTCGCCCTCATTTACATAAAAAAAGCGTGGACAAAATCCACACTCCGCTATCACACTGCTGATATCTTTTCTTCTTAATCTGCGGAACAATCTCCTTATTCCTGCCAACCTTAAATATCAGCCTTCTCTGTGCAATATAAACCCAAGCCGCTAAACTAAATGCGCTGAGGTGAGAGTGGAACTCTGCTTTGTTTTCTTACGTACTTGTATAAGATACCATGTTCAGTCTGCTATGTCAAGTACTTTTTACATTTTCTTTATTTTTTTAAATCTCATGTTACTGTTCACACACCACTATTCCGCGAGGTGTTTTGGCATGAATATGCCAAAATCCCGAGACATACAAGCCAAAATTCCATTGCCGCAGGCAATCTGGAATGAATTTTGGCTACGTTACTGTGAACGGAGTGAACAGTAACGATCTCATGTATATTTTCTCTCAAACTGCACATCCTATCTCCGAAGCTTATTCAATGTAACTGTTCAGTACTCTTGCACTACAGCAGTATTGAATAGTTATCTCAGATTTTCTCAGGAGGGTAACTCTATGACAATTCTTAAATGTTCAGCAATGACCTGTGTTTACAACAAAGAACAGCTCTGTTCAAAGGGTGATATTGACGTGACAGGCGAAAATGCTACTTCTGCAAATGAGACAAGCTGCGGCAGTTTCCGAGAGAGAACCGGCAGTTCCATGAAAGACAGCTATACAGATGACTGTGGCTGCGACAAAATCCAGATCGACTGCAAAGCCCATAACTGTACCTATAATGATAACTGCAAATGTACAGCATCCTCCATTCAGGTAGACGGCTCTAATGCACATGCATCTTCCGATACAAGATGTAACACCTTCCAGTGCCATTGTGGCGCATAATATCAACACCATGGCAACAGGATTTTCACCCGTATATCAGGGATAATGAACTTCCCTGATCTGGTCAAAAAAAGAGACATGTCCATCTATATGGAATATGTCTCTTTTGTCTGTCTGTAAATTATTTCACTGCACAACAGATAATCCTATCTGTTTCTTAAGAAATCCGGAATCTGGATATCCTTCTTCTGAACAGTGCTTGACGGAGTCTTAGATGCTCCAAATGGTGTAGCATTCATAGTTGGAAGGCTGAAGCTAGGCATGTTCATACCGCTTCCTGCTGCCGTTCCGGCTGTTGCTGTACCTGTCGTTGCTGTGGAAGAAGGTCTTCTTGCACCAAAGGAAGAAGCTGTGCTTCTTTTTCCGAAAGGGGTCTGCTGAAGGTTATCATCATTCAGACCTGTTGCAATCACTGTGATTCTGCAGTAGTCAGCAACTGTATCATCATACATGGCACCAAAGATGATGTTTGCTTCCTCACCTGTAAGCTCCTGTACATAGCTTGCGGCATCATTGGCATCCATAAGAGAAATATCTCCGGAAATATTAATGATAACATGTGTAGCACCTTTGATGGTTGTCTCAAGAAGTGGAGAAGATACGGCCTGCTGTACAGCTTCCATAGCTTTGTCGTCTCCTCTTGCTTCACCGATACCGATATGGGCAATTCCCTTGTCTGTCATTACAGTCTGAACGTCTGCAAAGTCAAGGTTAATCAGAGCCGGCAGATTGATCAGGTCTGTAATGCCCTGTACTGCCTGCTGCAGAACTTCATCAGCCTTCTTCAGAGCTTCCGGCATGGTTGTTCTGCGATCTACAACTTCCAGTAATTTATCATTCGGGATAACGATTAATGTATCCACTGCTTTCTTCAGATTCTCAATGCCTGCAAGTGCATTATTCATACGAGTTCTTGCTTCAAAACGGAAAGGTTTTGTAACAACGCCAACTGTAAGGATACCCATTTCTTTCGCTGCTGCTGCGATAACAGGTGCAGCTCCGGTTCCGGTTCCGCCTCCCATACCACAGGTAACGAATACCATATCCGCACCTTCCATTAACTGTTTTACTTCTTCAATGCTCTCCTCTGCTGCTTTCTGTCCAACCTCAGGCTGGGCTCCTGCACCAAGACCTTTGGTAATCTTCTCGCCAATCTGAAGTACAGTTGGAGCTTTGCACAGAGTTAAAGCCTGCTTATCAGTATTAACACCTACAAACTCTACTCCGCCGATGGCCTCTTCCACCATTCTGTTTACTGCATTATTTCCGGCTCCACCTACACCGATCACTATGATCTTGGCAGATGATTCAGCCTCGTTTGACATAATCTCTAACAACGTACTTCCTCCTTTATTTATACCTGATATCCTTTTCAGTGATTTATATCAAAGTTACATATAGATATATCATATATTTTTTTTGGGAATTAATCAACCATTAATTTTGTTTTTTTATACTTTTTTCACTCTTTTTCGGCAATTCCGGTAAATATGTTGTATCAGTGTACGGAGCCTTCTCTGATCTCAAAGTTTCCATATACTATCAATATCCCTCAGAATCATCCCCCTGATAATCACTGTTATCTTCTGTATAATCACCATATCCATCTGAATCATCTGAGTTTCCGTCGTCATATGATGAATCACTTTCTCCATCTTCTGAAGTATCAGAGCTCTGGTCATCTGCGGAACTTTCATCTGCGGAACTTTCATCTCCTGAACCGTCTCCCGACTCATCAGATGCCGCATCCAGAGATTCCTGTGTAGGCTTCGGTCCCACATAATTACCGGATTCGTCATACTCACCTGCTCCGGTATAATCCCCTTCCTCATCATAACCGCCATTCCAGTTCTCAATTGCTTCCTCAAGAGCAGTCTTCGGTTTTTCACCTACATAATTACCATCCTCGTCATACTCGCCGTCTCCGATATAATTGCCATCTTCATCATAACCGCCATTCCAGTTCTCAGCAGTAACTTCTTCCTGTTCCAGTTCTTCTTCAAAGGTATTGGACTCCGTAGCCACACTCTCCATATGAAGAATACCTTTTTTTCCCTGAATTTTGGGCAGAATCGCTATCACTCGGTTCATCTTCTCTTCCAGATCAGCATCTTTTCCAAGCTGAACAGTTATATCCCCATAGATGAGGCTGATAGAATAGCTGCTGTCAAACTGGATATGATCGGGGATCATATCATTTTTCTGAAAGATTGTAGACAATGCTACAGCTGTATTCAGTACAGTATCTCCTTTAATATCCAGTTTCTCATCCATCACGATGCTGTTCACCTGAATTCCGTCAAAATACGGAACCGTCTCATCTCTGTTCTGAGAACCCTCCACAAAAATGCCATTTCTGTCAAAATAAATGTAACTGTCAAGATATCGGATGCATCCGACTGTTTTTTTCTCTTTTACGCTGATACAGATGGTATTTCGGTTCAGCTGGGTAACTTTAAATGCATCTACATATGCAATGTCCTCTGTATTTGTAGTGCTGTAGAGCAGTGGTGCAAGGACCGAATTGGAAGCCATCGGTCCCCGAAGCACCATATTCTTTACTTCTTCGTCTGTATAATGGGAAGTTCCCCTCACCTCAACAGTATCTACTTTATAATAGGAAAAAAATACTATCACAGCGACCATAACTCCGGCGCCTATCATACCTGCCAGCATCTTCTTCGTCCTTTTGCTCATAGGAGGTCTTTTCCCATAATTACTTTCTCTCATAAATCCTCAAATCCTCTGTCCCCGGCTGCCATATTCTGCAGCCCAAAGTCCGTAAATCTTCACAGATATGCTCATAGCCCCTGCTGATAAACCCGGCTCCTGTAACACAGGTTTCTCCCTCTGCCATAAGTGCGGCAATGAGCAGGGCTGCACCACCTCTGAGATCTCCTGCCTGTACCTGTGTTCCCTTAAGAGTTTTTCCCCCTCTTATGATTGCCTGGTTTCCGCTTACGGAAATATCTGCGCCCATTTTTTTCATCTGAAAAGCACTGCCAAATCTCCGGTCAAAAATATTTTCCCGTATGGTACTCTGTCCCTGCGCACCTGTCAGCACCGCCATCAACGGAGCCTGCAGATCTGTGGGAAAACCCGGATAAATTTCTGTTTCTACTAAAACAGCCGGTCTGACAGCATTCTTTCCATTGACCTCTAGTGTACCACCATTTACTTGATATTGTCCACCTATTTTCCGATATACTTCCATAAACGACTGCAGCTCCTCCACAGGTACATCATGAAGAATAATCTTACTTCTTGCTGCCGCAGCCGCACACAGATAGGTACCTGCAACAATACGATCCGGAGGAATACGGTAGTCTCCGCTTTTCAGTTCATCCACTCCTCTGATCGTAATTTCACCGGTTTCTTCTCCTTCTATCAGTGCTCCCATTGTTTTCAGATATCTGCAGAGCCAGAAAACCTCCGGTTCTTTCGCACAATTATAAAGATGTGTTACACCTTTTGCAAGAACTGCTGCCAGTATTGCCTGTTGAGCAGCTCCCACACTCGATTTCGGAAACACAATATCCTGCCCTTCAAATCTGACACATTCTCCATCCAGGCCTGATGCATTTTCCCGGACATCCGCGCCAAGTGCTCTCAGTGCCATAAGATGGAGATCTATTGGTCTTTTCCCGATCGTACATCCGCCCGGATACCCTATCCTGCATTTTCTGTTTCTTGCAAGCACCGCACCTGCCAGAATGATCGAAGAACGCATTCTGCCTGTATAGACTGCAGGAATTTCTGTTCCGTCTGCGCAGGAACAATCCAGATAAAGATCATGATCGTCCCACCAGGTCACTGCACCAAGACTTTTCAAAATCTCTTCCATACAGAAAACATCTGAAATTCTGGGGCATCCCCTCAGAATGCTTAGTCCTCTGTGCATCAGAGATGCGGCTATCATTGGAAGTGCTGCATTTTTAGATCCCTGTATAAAAATCTCTCCGCTGAGAGAAGCTTTACCTGTCACATGGATTTCATCCAACCTTTTGCTCCCAAAGAGTCTCTTACTTTACAGTTTATGGCTTTTTCTATTATATGTTACGTCATTCTGAAACCTGTAATTCAATTTATCCTGTCACATTTCCCAACATTCATCGCAAGTCCCATTTCCCCAAGAAGAAACACTGCCGAAGTTCCTCCATAGCTGATAAAAGGCAGCGTAATGCCTGTATTAGGGATTGTATTGGTCACCACTGCAATATTCAAAATAACCTGAAGAGCCAGATGCCCCATAATCCCGCAACAGATAAGAGCTCCTGCCAGATCTTTTGCATGCATGGCAGCCACACCCAGCCGCCACAAAAGCATTGCAAACAGAAAAATCAGAAAGATAGCTCCGGCTGCTCCCATTTCCTCACATATAATCGAAAAAATCATATCATTCTGCGCTTCCGGAACAAATCCAAGTTTCTGCAGACTGTTTCCAAATCCTCTGCCGAATATTCCGCCGCTGCCGATGGCATACAGTCCCTGGATCGTCTGAAATCCTTTTTCATATTTCTCCGGATTTCTCCAGATTGCAAGACGTTCCAGACGATAACTCTCTGCAGCAAGAAAAACAGCTATGAAACCTGCACCTGCGCTGCCAAGCCCGATAAATTCCAGATATCCCGGATTGGATACAAAAATCAGGATTCCACCGATACCCAGAATAATGATCGCTGTACTCAGATTATTTGAACCTACAAGACCAATGATCGGCAGCAGGGTCAATATTGTCCTGCACATAAATCCAAAGCCCATGGTTGCTTTTTTTGTACGCTCGATCTGCCATGCAAGAAAAAGGATCACAGCAACTTTCGCAAACTCTGAAGGCTGAAAAGATAAAGGTCCAAGATTCAGCCATCTTTTTGAGCCGTTGATCTCCTGACCTACAAAAAGTACTGCGCCGGACAAAAACATTGAAATCAGATATGCCACTGGTCCCAGCCTCAGAAAAAAATGATAATCAATGGAAGAAACCATATACATTACTCCCATACCCAATGCTGTGGCAAATAACTGTTTCTTAAAATAACAGGCAGAGTCGCCGAAACGTACTCTGCCATTATATTCACTGGAGCTGAATAATACTGCCAGGCCAAAAATCACAAGCAGTACTATCAGTACCAGCATCGTCATATCTGTTTTTGATAAATCTGTCGCTCTTTTTCGCGCCATCTGTTTCTCCGCAAAATTATCTATAGCCGGTCACTGCAGCTTCGTCTTTCTCTGCCGGACAGCTATAATTCTTACTTATAGATATTCTACAGATTTCTTACATATTCCTTGAACATATCTCCACGCTGTTCATAGTTATCAAACTGTCCCCAGCTTGCACATGCGGGAGAAAGCAAAACAGCATCTCCAGGCTGTGCTTTCTCCTCACATACCTTTACTGCCTCTTTCAGATCTTCGCAGAGGATGATGTCATGGAAACCATGTTTCTCAGCAGCTTCTTTGATTTTCTCCTTTGTCTGACCGATCAGCACCAGATAACGTACCTTTCCGTCAAATGCCTCAATCCATTCATCATAACCGGACTGTTTATCATAACCGCCGCCGATCAGAAGTGTCGGACGGTTCATTGCCTGGATTCCTTTAATTGCCGCATCCGGGTTAGTTCCTTTAGAATCATTATAATATACAACGCCTTTTTTCTCTGTCACATATTCGATTCTGTGTGCAACAGCTGTAAATTCACAGATGCTCTTACGGATGCTGTCCAAGGATACTCCATCGTAGTAAGCCATTGCAACTGCGGCCATAACATTCTCAAAATTGTGTTTTCCAAGAAGCTTCAGATCTTCTGTCTTAACTACTTCGATTTCTTTTTCTCCGTCCTTCAGGATGATTTTGTTTCCATCCAGATAAATTCCCTCATCCAGTTTACGTCCGCTGGAGAAATATACCACTCGTGGAGTCAGATGTTTTCCAAACTCACGCAGAACCTCATCTTCATAATTCAGCACGCATACATCTTCTGTGCCCTGATTCTCAGTGATCAGTTCTTTCACACGTATATACTCTTCCATTGTATGATGACGGTTCAGATGGTCCTCTGTAATATTCAGGATTGCAGATACCTTTGGTGCAAACTCATCAATCGTTTCCAGCTGAAAACTGCTGATTTCTGCAACAGTTACAGAGTTTTGCTTCATCTCCAGTGCTTTGGAAGTATATGGGGTTCCGATATTGCCGACTACAAAAACAGACTCACGTGCATCCTGCATAATTTTTCCAAGAAGTGCTGTTGTAGTAGTTTTTCCGTTTGTTCCTGTGATGGCAAGCACTTCGCCGTCACCTACTCTGTATGCCAGTTCCACCTCTCCCCATACCGGAAGCCCCTGCTCATAAAAACTCTTTACAAGTGGAAGATCTGTCGGCACTCCGGGGCTTAAAACTACCAGATCAAGACTGTCCTGTACTTCTTTCGGAAGTTCTCCTGCATATACAGTGACCGGATATGTCCCATCTGTTTTATGTACAACTGCGTCTTTATCTGTTTCGGCATTTCCGTCATAGATAACCGGAAATGCTCCTACCTTTGCCAGAAGGTCAGATGCTCCGATTCCGCTTTTTCCGGAACCGAATACAAGTACCTTTTTTCCCTGTAATTCCATAATAATTTTCCTCCCTTTTATCAGCATAACGCTGAAATCTGCTTAGCCAAAATCTTACAGTGCCAGCAGTGCGACCATACACATAACCGCTGTAATAACTGAGAATACCGCAACTACACGTGTTTCAGACCATCCGCATAACTCAAAATGATGATGGATCGGTGCCATCTTAAAAATACGCTTTCCATGTGTTGCCTTGAAATAAGTTACCTGAATGATAACGGAAAGTACTTCGATCAGATAGATCAGACCCACGATCAGGATAAATAACGGCATCTGCATCACATAAGCCGTACCTGCAACAAAACCACCCAGTGCCAGAGAACCTGTGTCTCCCATAAACACTTTTGCCGGATATACATTAAACAACAGAAATCCCATCAGACCTCCCACAACTGCACCTGTGATCGGCTCGATCCCCGATTTCATTCCAATAGAAACTACTGTAAAAAATACTGCAACGATCAGAGTCACACTGGAAGCAAGACCATCCAGACCATCCGTAAAATTAACTCCATTCACAGTACCGATCACAGCAAAGAAAAGAACCGGAACTGCCAGCCATCCAAGATTCAGGAAATGTCCGCTCCAGAATGGGATTCTCATAGTCAGTGAGATATCTGTATACTTAACAATATAAAATACAAAAATCGCAGTCAGAACTACCTGAAGTAAAAATTTCTGCCATGGCAGCAGTCCGTCTGAGCGTTTCAGCACAACCTTCAGATAATCATCCAGAAATCCGATAATTCCAAATCCAAGAGTCAGGAACAGTACCGGAATGATCTTCGGATAATCCCCTGCATAAAATAATGCAGTTATCGCTGTGGCGATCAGAAAGATCACTCCACCCATTGTAGGTGTTCCTGCTTTCTTTAAATGGGACTGTACGCCCTCTGTTCTTTCTGTCTGGCCCATCTTCAGTCTCCGGAGAAAAGGAATGATGACCGGTCCTAATACAACGCTGATTGCAAAAGAAATCAGCACAGGGATTACAACTTGAAATTCCATCTTACACCTCGTTCATTCTTTCGTTTTTTCCTGAAAGTTTTTTACTTTCAGATTTCTTTTAGTATAAGGCTTTTTTGCTTATTTATCAACCCTGCCTGCGGAATTTCCCTAATTGCCTTCTGCAGAAAAATCAGAAGCATCACTTTTTTCAATTCCAAGATATGGCAGGATATTCTCAAAAATACCACGTATCACAGGTGCAGCTACTGTCCCTCCATAATAGATTCCTTTCGGATCATGAATAATACACAGTCCCAGTATCTGCGGATCTTCTGCAGGTGCAAATCCCAAAAAAGAGGAAATATAACGATTTGCACTTCTTGGCAGTGTCTGAGAAGTGGCAGTTTTCCCACCGATGGCATATCCTTCAATTTTTGCATTTTTTCCGGAGCCCTGAGATACTACTGTTTCCAGGATTTCTCTTATTTCCTTCGAAGTCTCTTCAGAGACAATTCCTTCCTTTACCGGAAAAATCAGTTTCTCACCCTCTGTTCTGTCAGGATTTAACACTGCGACTCCAAAATGCGGTGTCACCCGTCTGCCTCCGTTTATAAGTGAACTTACTGTTGCAGCCAGCTGAACAGGCGTAATCTGAAAAGACTGTCCAAAAGAAACCGTTGCCAGTTCCACTTCTCCCATATTTTTCTTCTGATGCATAATAGTTCCTGCCTCTCCCGGAAGATCTGTCCCGGTTTTATCCAGAAGTCCAAACTGTCTGAAATACTTATAATAACGTTCTATCCCAAGGCGAAGCCCCACCTCTATAAACACAGGGTTACAGGAATTCTGTGCACCTTCCACAAAATTCTGGGATCCATGTCCTGTTCTTTTTGCACAGTGGATTCTGCGATCCTCCACCACTTTATATCCGGGACAATAAAAACGGTCCCCAGGTGAAACAACACCAGCCTCCAGTCCGGCTGCCATGGTGATGATTTTAAATGTGGAGCCCGGTTCATAAGTATCATTCAGGCACGGATTTCTCCACATCTGATTCAGTAATTCCTGCTTTCTTTCTGTATTTGTTTTTCCTGATGCTGTCTGCACTGCCAGTTCACTTTGTTCATTGTGATCTTCCGACGGTATTGTTATCCCGGATTCATTTAACTGCATATTCAGATCATCTGTCAGGGTAAAAGGATCATTCAGGTCAAATTCCGGCACATTAACACATGCATATATTTCGCCGTTCTGTGGATTCATCAGCAGGATAGATACACGTTCTGCCTGCTTTTCCTCCATTACTTTCAAAGCTGACTGCTGCGCAAATTCCTGAATATTTACATCAAGGCTGATTATCAGGCTTTTCCCCTCTATCGGTTTTTCCCTTGTCTCACCCAATTTATCAATTTCCACACCCCTGGCATCTGTTGTTGTCAGGATTTTACCCGGCTGTCCCCTCAGGATTTCTTCATATTTCACTTCCAGACCGATAATTCCCTGATTATCACCTCCCGTAAAGCCAATGACTTTTGAAGCCAGACTTCCACATGGATAGTAACGCTTATAATCCTCATCAACTTTCACCCCTGCCAGACTGCACTCTCTTATCTCATCACCTGTACTTTTTTCCACATTTGTCTTTACTATTTCTATGGAAGAGATTTTCTCCACTCTTTTTCTCACTTCTGCCTCATCTATTTTCAGTTTTTCAGACAGCAGGGCGATTACTTTTTCAGGTTCTTTAATCTGACTGTGGATCACAGAGATTGTACATACCGTCCTGTTTGATGCCAGAACTTTTCCCTTTGCATCCAGAATCTCCCCTCTGGCCGCTTTGATCTCTCTCTCTCTTTCGTGAAGTTCTTTTGCTTTCTTATAATAATAGTCTGATCTGAAACACATAAGATATACCAGTCTTCCAATAAGGCCTGTCATCATTAAAATACAGCAGAGTAATACCACCCATATTTTTCTCTTGTGAAACGTCATATTTTTTTTCATAAAAAAAGCTCCGCAGAGATTGTCATAACAATATATGACCATTCTCTGCGGAGCTATAACTATACATTTTTATTCCAGACCTGCTTCTTCATTGGTAATACCGTCTGTCTCTTCGTCATTATCCTCAGTCGTCTCAGCTTCATCATCCTCCAGAGGTGCAGGTGCATCAGGATTGGATACTGCATCTCCTGAAGAATCTGCATCCGTACTTCCCGAAGCACTGACAAGATTTGTAGACATCTTATAATTGCCTTCCTCATCCAATATGTGATCTCCATTGGCATCCAGCAGATATCCGTTTTCATCAATCCGGTTTCCATCCCAGTCTATCAGATTGCCATCTGCATCCACCAGATTACCGTCACTGTCAAGCTCGCTGTCCGATATGGAAGTACTCTTTAAATGTCCCTTAAACCCTTCCCACAATTCTGTCTCCGGCACTGTTCCATCTTCAGATTCATCCGGCACTACATTCAGATACGGAAGAAGCTCCGAAAGGATTCCCTGTGCAATATACTGCGGATAAGTACTGTTTGCCTGATCTTCTGCATTCGGTTCATCTACAACTACATAAATTACCACAGCCGGGTCATCTACAGGAGCAAATCCAATAAAAGAAACCAGATATTTTCCGTTTCCTCGCGGGTATTTCTCCGCTGTACCTGTTTTACCTCCTGAACTGTAACCCTGCACTTTGGAATGGCGACTGGTACCCTGCTGTACACTCAATGCCATATAGCTTCTGATATCACTGGAAATCCTGGAGGAAATCGTCTGCTTCAGAAGTATAGGCGAGATTGTTTTTACAGTTCCGCCATTACTGTCAAGAACCTTTGTCACAAGATGCGGCTGATAATAATATCCGCCATTGATAACGGAACTCATCGCATTGATTTCCTGGATCATGGTACAGGTAAAACCCTGTCCAAAAGCAGAACATGCAAGTTCTGTTTCCCCCATACTGTCCTTAGTATGGATAATACCTGCGCCTTCATTCGGCAGGTCAATCCCTGTCCTTGTTCCGAAATTAAACAGACTCTGTGCTTTGATAAATTGAGTAGCTCCCATCTTGGCACCAATCTGCATCATTGCATCATTACAGGAGTTTGCAATTACCTCTCCCAGTGTCTCTGTGCCATGTGCGCTCGGATAAACCGCACACTTGATCATAGTATCTCCAAAAGTCTGCGATCCATCGCATACAAATGTATCTGTTTCCTGTATCGCACCCTTTTCCAATGCAGAAGCCATGACGATCGGCTTTACAACAGATCCCGGCTCATAGGCATCTGTGACGCAGAAATTACTCCACATACCATTCAGAGCCTCCACTGTTTCCACATCATTCATCGCTTTGATTTCATCTTCTGTATATACAGTGGAAAGATCTCTCGGATTATTCAGATCATAACGGTCACCACCATCCATGGCAATAATCTCACCGGTGGACGGATTTTCAACAATGACACCTATATTCTTGGCCCCCATTGCCTCTTTAAATCCATTAACATATTTCTCAACAATCTGCTGTGCACCGATGTCAATGCTGGTCTGAATGCTTTTTCCATTCACCGCAGCAATAATGGTCTGCTCCACATCTGAATCATCATTGATATACCCATACTGTCTTCCGTCTACGCCTGTCAGTGTGCTGTTATAGTACCCTTCCAGTCCGATATCTGCCACATCTCTGTCCAGTGCAAAACCAATTGTATCGCATGCTGTTTCATTAAACGGGTAACTTCTCAGATAATCCTCTTCAAACCAGACGCCTTTGATATTTGCCCGTTCCTTTGCCTGCGCTTTAGTAAGACCGGAATCTTCATCCTCTGCCTTATATTTTTCAAATTCTTTCTTTTTGTCCATAGACAGCTGTTTTGTCAGTACCTGATACTGACTCTGGCTGGTTCTTGAATCGGCCAAAAGAGAACGCACTGTTTCTTCATCAATCCCCAGCACCTCATTTAAGGCACGTATTGTTGGCTCTACATAGTCCTCATCTGAATTTACAGTTTTACAGTCCAGGATCACATTATAAACTTTATTGCTGGTAGCCAGTATATTTCCGTTCTTGTCATAAATATCGCCTCTCTTTGCCGGCAGTACCTGGCTCTCATATTTCTGCTGTGCCTGGCTTAACACCTGTTTTTTGTATTTGCTTCCACTGGTAGCATTAATATAAGTAATTCTCAGCACTAATATTACCAGAAGCAGTAACACAATTCCAAACAATATCAGCAGCTTTTCTTTCATGTTTTGATTTATTTTTCTCTGTGGTCTTCTTCGACTCTTTCTTCCCGTATTGCTCAATTAATCACCTACTTTGAATCTGGTATATCCTGATACTGTCTTACATAGCTGTTACCCGATGTAGAATAGGTTACTGTCTGATCATCTGACGGATATTTCATCCCCAGTCTCCCCAATGCAGTCTGCTTGATCTTATTAAGATCCACATTTGATGTCACCTGGCTGTAATATGCATCATTGTCTTCTTTTAAATCTGCCAGTTCTTCCTCAAGAGATGCAACTGTACTCATCTTTGCGGTAATCTCTGATTTGTAACGAAGATATTTCACAGAGCAGAATAATATCGCCACACATACAACTGCCAGAAACGCTACAAATCCCCAGTTCATTGCAGTCGCCTTCTGCCTGTTCTTTTGTGCTTCTTTACTCAACTGATGTTTCTGCCTTGGTACCTGCGCAGGACTCGCCTGCACTCTTCGGTTTCGATTGGTCTGCTGCCTTCCCGGATTCTGTCTTCCCGGCTGCCTCTTTCTCTCCGGAACTTCTGCAAGACGTCTGACCGTATTTCCGTCAACATACATTCCTCTGTTTGTTCTGGCACTGGTTCTGCTTCTTCTTGCTGTTTCACTCCTGGTCGTTCTCGCCATTTCATGCCTCTCTAATTATAATACTCTCTCAAAAATCCGAAGCTTTGCACTTTTGGAACGCGGATTCTCTTCCATCTCTGTCTCCCCCGGAAGAATTGGCTTTCTTGTGATCACTTTTCCTTTGGATTTCTTCCCGCATACGCATACAGGAAAATCTGAAGGGCAGGTACACGGATTCTCATTTTTTCTGAAAATCGTCTTTACAATTCTGTCCTCCAGAGAATGAAAAGTGATAATGCAAAGTCTTCCGCCATCATCAAGGATATCGATCATTCCATCCAGAGAATCCCGCAGCACATCGAGCTCTCTGTTAAGCTCAATACGGATTGCCTGAAAAGTTCTCTTGGCCGGATGTCCTGACTTCACCTGCATCTTCATGGGAATGGATTCTCTGATAATCTCTGTCAGTTCTCCGGTGGTTGTGATCGGTTTCACCTGTCTGGCGGCAACAATATGTTTTGCAATATTTTTTGCAAATTTATCTTCACCGTAATCACGAATAATACGGTATAATTCTTTTTCTTCATAGCCATTGACAATATCGCCGGCTGTCTGCGTCTGGCGCTGGTCCATGCGCATATCGAGCGGTGCATCTACCCTGTAGGTAAAACCGCGTTCTTCATTGTCAAGCTGATAGGAAGATACTCCAAGATCAAGGAGAATCCCGTCGACTTTATAGATGCCTCTTGCTGCCAGTTCCTGTACCATGTAACAATAATTGCTGCGAATGATCGTCGCCTGTTTATAGGGGGCTAACCTCTCACTCGCAGCAATTATCGCATCCTGGTCTTGATCTATGCCAATAAATCTCCCCTTGGCAGAAAGTTTCCTGCATACCTCACCGGCATGCCCTGCACCTCCTAAAGTACCATCCACGTAGATTCCGTCCGGTTTGATATCCAAACCTTCAATGGTCTCTTCCAGTAATACAGATTTGTGTTTAAATTCCATCTCCGTCTCCTGTCTGGATTTACTTTGCAAGATACTTCAAACGAGACCTGTCAGATTGTGATTCCCATGTCCTGCATGCTCTCTGCAATGCTGTCCATGTCATCATAATCACAGATCTCATTCCATTTTTCTTTGCTCCAAACTTCAATTCTGTTCAGATTACCTGTCAGAACCACATCTTTCTCCAGACCGGCAAATTCGCGCAGTGTCTGCGGTACAAGGATTCGTCCCTGCCTGTCCAGTTCACATGTAGTTGCTCCAGCTACAAAGAATCGTGAAAAAGTTCTGGCATTTTTATTTGTAAGTGGTAAAGATCTGAGCTTCATTTCAAAGGATTCCCATTCATCCATCGGATAAATGTAAAGACAGCCATCAAGCCCTCTTGTCAGAACAAACTCTTCCCCTAAGAGCTCCCTGAATTTAGAAGGAATGATCAGACGCCCCTTCGCGTCGATCGTGTGGTTATACTCTCCCATGAACATGTTACTCACCTACTCTCGCAAAATCTGAATCTCCCCTTCAGATTTCTCAGGTGGTAATGGACTCTGCCGTTATTCCCCACTCACCACCACTATTCACCACTTTCTACCACTTATGTGCTTATTCTAAACTATTTAGGCTGAAAAAACAAGGGGGAGAAAAAGATTTTTAAAATTTAGAACTCTGTTAACATTTATGAAACAACCTTATTTTTACGAGAAAAATGGGCTTTTATACATAAAAAGTGGGTTGAATTTCCACTTTCAACCCACTTATCTTTCAGATATATGTTTTTTTACTGTTCTTCTTTTGAATTTGTGGGAGAAGTTCCCACATCTGGCTTTACCTGTTCATCCATCTCCGGCCGGATTTCCGGTTCCGGTTTCATTTCAGAAGTCTCAGGAAACATCTGTTTTTCTTTCACTGACTCATCCAGAAATCTTTTTTTCCTCTGCCGGCGTATAGTATCTCTTTTCTGTGCCATCACTCTGCGTACGATCACTACAGGCATAAAAACAGCAAATAATATAGCGGAAATTACCAGCGAAATCCCCACTTTTGTCCCCGGAATATAAAGCTTATCTGTTCTGAACCATTCAAAGAAAAACCTTCCCAGACCATAACCTGCCAGATAGATCATAAACAATTCGCCTTCATATTTCTTTTTTCGGCGCATGGCCATCAACAGCAGAAATAACAGCAGACACCACAGACTTTCATAAAGAAAAATCGGCTGAACCTGAATATATGAAATCCCATTTATGGTCAGCAGATTATCTCTCATTGCTCCCGAAACTTCTCCTGACCGCACAGCTGAAACCGGTATCTGCATTGCCCATGGCAGATCTGTATATTCTCCGAAAGACTCTCTGTTAAAAAAGTTACCCCAGCGCCCTATAGCCTGTCCCAGAACTATTCCGGGACACGCAATATCGGCACTCTGCCAGAATGACGTTTTGGTAATCCTGCAAAATACCGCTGCCGCAAGAAATCCAAAGAGCAGACCACCATATAAAGCGTAACCACCATTTCGAAAGTCCAGTATGGCATTCAGATTTTCTTTATAAAATCCCCATGAAAAAGCCACATAAAATAATCTGGAACCTGCCACTGAAACCAGCAGGGAGATAAGTATCATATCGAGATACCTGTTCTGATCTTCCCCATTTCGTTTCGCTTCAAGTGTCACAAGTCCCATTCCAAGAAGAGCACCCACAGCAATCAGTACTCCATATATGGTAAATTCCATTCCAAATATCTGAAATGAGCGCGGCACATAATCAAAGACCAGGCCGGGTCCCGGAAAACGTATCGACATTTCCATAAATCACCTGTTCATCATACATTGAATCGGAATAAGATCACATCTCCATCCTGTACAACGTATTCTTTACCTTCCATTCTTACAAGACCTTTCTCTCTGGCACCTGCATAGGAACCACAGTCCAGAAGATCCTGATAATTTACAACCTCAGCTTTAATAAATCCTCGCTCAAAATCTGTATGGATCTTACCTGCTGCCTGCGGAGCCTTTGTTCCGATTTTAATCGTCCATGCTCTTGTCTCATCCTCACCTGAAGTAAGGAAACTCATCAGTCCAAGGAGATGATAGCTTGCTTTTACAAGTTTCTCAAGTCCTGATTCTGTCAGTCCCAGATCCTCCAGGAACATTTTCTTCTCATCATCATCCAGTTCAGAGATCTCTTCTTCGATTTCTGCACAGATAACGAAAATCTCACTGTTCTGCTCTGCCGCATATTTGCGCACTGCCTGTACATGGCTGTTGCTTTCACCGTCATCAGCCAGATCTCCTTCTGCTACGTTTGCTGCATAGATCACAGGCTTCCAGGTAAGCAGATTATAAGTAGACATCCAGGCTTCTTCATCTTCATTTTCCATTTCCATAGTGATTGCCATCTTGCCATCTTCCAGATGTGTTTTTACCTTCTGAAGGAAATCAAGCTCCTTGGCAGCCTCTTTGTCCATGCGTGCTGTTTTTGTAACTTTTGCAATTCTTCTCTCAAGGATCTCAAGATCTGAGAAGATCAGCTCCAGATTAATAGTTTCAATATCACGGATAGGATCAATACTTCCATCTACATGGATAACATTGGAATCTTCAAAGCAGCGGACTACATGAACGATTGCATCTACCTCACGGATATTTGCAAGGAACTGGTTTCCAAGGCCTTCTCCTTTGGATGCTCCTTTTACAAGTCCTGCAATATCTACGAATTCAATTACAGCAGGTGTCACTTTCTTAGAATGATAAAAGTCTCCGAGAAGCTTCAGTCTCTCATCCGGCACTGTAACAACACCTACATTAGGGTCAATGGTACAGAACGGATAATTTGCAGATTCTGCGCCTGCCTTTGTCAATGAATTAAATAATGTACTTTTTCCAACATTGGGTAATCCGACGATTCCTAATTTCATATCTCTAAATATCTCCTTTAAATGTATTGATTTTACGGTATTTTCAGATGTTTTTACTGTACTTTCATTATTCTAGCATAACCACTTATTATGTGCAAGTGCGGTATTACCGCGACACGCTTAATCCCGCGACATGATCATAAGCAATGTTCCAGACTGATAGGTAACTTTTGCCTTTTCACTGACAATCTCATTACTCACTGTCAGTCCACTGTCTGCTGTTGTCAGGCGATAATGGTCAAGTGAATATTTAAATCCCTCCAGCGTCAGTCCTGTAACATCTCCTCCTAATGGAAAAAATGATATATACTTTCCAAACTGTTCTGACTTTTTTATGATTTCTCCATCTGAAACAAGTTTCATATAATTATACTGATCCGCCAGTATTACTTCCACTCCCTGATTCTTTGCCAGAACAAGAAGTCCGAAATTTGCCATCAGATGATCCACTCTGTTTCCGGTCGCTCCAAGGATTGTAATCCGCTTTGCACCGTTTTGAATTGCATAATTCATGGCAGACTGTGTATCTGAATCATCTTTTTCCGGTCTCAGGCGGATAACTTTTATTTCTTTTTTTTCATTTCCAAAGCCTTTTTGCAATTTCCACTCAGTCATTCCACCATAGGGAATTTCACTGTCCATACTTCTTTCTTCATAAATTTCCAGGAATTTTTTTCCATCTTCAGACAGACTGTCAAAATCTCCAATAACTGCATCCGGCAAAAGCTGATGCTCCAGAAAGAATTCCAGCCCTTTATCAGCTGCGATCAGACAGGCTTCATTCTTTTTTAAAAAATCGAGGGCAAAATCACTGTGGATATTGCCCCCGCTTACAATTATCGTATCTATCATGCTCTTCCTCAGTCAATCCTTCTTATGATCTCGTCCATTCGTTCTCTGGCATGTTTTACATTTTTTGCCAGATCATCGTTGAAAACATAAGAACCTGCTACCAGCAGATTTGCACCTGCTGTGAGCACTGTCTCCATTGTCTCATCATTGATGCCACCATCAACCTGAACATCTACATCCAGATCCTCGGCCTCGATCAGTTCACGTACTTCCCTGATCTTTTCCGTACATTCTTCCATATACTTCTGACCGCCAAATCCCGGCTGTACAGTCATGATCAGAACCATATCCACATCGCTGAGCATATGACTTATATCGTTTACAGGTGTAGCCGGTTTGATGGAAACTCCCACCTTCACACCTGCTTCCCTGATCTGTTCAATAGTTCTCTCAAGATCTTCACATGCCTCCGCATGTACTGTAATGGAATCTGCCCCACATTCCACAAAATCTCTGATATATCTCTCAGGCTCTGTAACCATGAGATGTACATCAAAAAACAACTTTGATTCCTTTCGGATAGACTTTATCACCGGCATTCCAAAAGAAATACTCGGTACAAAATCACCATCCATAACATCAATATGAAGCCATTCAATCCCCTCTTTTTCCAGGGTTTTGATCTGTTCGCCCAAACGGTTAAAATCTGCCGATAAAATAGAAGGGCACAACTGATACATAATTAGAATCTCCTTTTCTCTTTTAATTCATTATAAAGTCCCAGATAATCTTCATAGCGAAGCTGGCTGATCTCATGCTCAGCCAATGCTGCTTTCACGCCACAGTCCGGTTCATGGATATGTCTGCATCCCTGAAACCTGCACTGTTCTTCATATCTGCGAAACTCCGGAAAATACGCCTTAAGTTCCTGTTCTTCTATATCTGTCAGATATAAAGAAGAAAATCCCGGTGTATCCATCAGATAAGTATCATGTCCCACCGGTATCACCTGAGAATGACGCGTGGTATGCTTTCCACGTTTCAGCTTCTTACTAATCTCCCCGGTTTCCATCTGTACATTTTCCTGCAGTGCATTGGTAATTGAAGATTTTCCCACACCGGAAGGTCCTGCAACTACAGTTGTTTTTCCTTTCAGGATCTCACGTATTTCATCCAGCCCCTCTCCATTAAAAGTACTGGAAAAAATCACATCATATCCACAGCTCTTATAGGTTTCATATAAAAGCTCCAGTTCTTCCTGTTTTGCAAGATCTTTCTTGTTAAAACATATGACTGCCGGAACATTCTCTTTCTCCATCATGATCAGAAAACGGTCAAGCAGCATAAAATTAGGTTTAGGATTCTCCATTGCAAAAATCACAAAAGCCTGATCCACATTGGCAACGGCCGGACGGATCAATGAATTTTTTCTGGGAAGGATGGCAGTCACACTGCCTTCCTTCTCCTGTTCATCCAAAACCTCTATCTCCACATTATCCCCTACAAGAGGTTTCTGTTTATCTTTTCTGAATATTCCCTTTGCTTTGCATTCATAAATCTCATCATTTTCTGCATAGATGTAATAAAATCCTGCAATTCCTTTTATTATCTTTCCCTGCATGGATCATTCAGCCTTAGCAAATGTAATAGAATAATTTCCGAGTTCCTGATAAGTTCCACTGATCTGTTCAGACAGATACAAAGTACCCTCGCTGATACCAGGTGCACCTGTGATATCCAGATCATACGGGAACTGGATTACCTGATCTTCCAGAACAACTGAAGCTGTCGGTGTTCCGTTTACATTCTGGATCAGTTCCAGACGAACCGGACCTCCGGAATATCCTGACGGAGTATTCAGAGTCTGTGTACATTTCCATACTTCCCCGGCTGCTGCCGCCGCACTGTTATCTGCTGTCTGTGCCGGAGCATCAGATGATGCAGCAGTATCTGCGCTGTCACTCTGAGCCGAAGGTTCCTGATCTCCGGTACTTACTGTGATCACAACATTTACATTATCCGGATCTTCCCAGTTTCCGGCTTCCGGTTCCTGTGAAATTACTTCTCCTTCTGCCACCTCTGTACTCTTTTCCTCTTTTACTTCCACATTGAGGAACTTACCAAAAGTAGTAACTGCATCATTCTTTGTCATTCCGACAACACTTGGAACCTCCACACTGTCTCCATAGTCCACGCCTCGGCTGACAAGCAGTGTTACGCTGTCTCCTGCTGAAACAGAGTTTCCGGCTGCCGGAGTTGTGGAGACTGCATATCCCGGATCTGTAACCGGAGTACCATCATCATTTAATTCACTGTATTCTTTCTGTATCTCAACAGTTAATCCCATATCTTCCAGAGTCTGCTGTGCATCTACTCCGGTCTGTCCATCCACATCCGGAATTGTGATCTGCTGCGCACCCTTGCTGATATAATACTTAATGGTCGTATACTGCTCTACTTTACTTCCCTTTGGAATATCCTGTGAAGAAATGGTTCCTTTTGCCTGATTTGAAGCCTCCTCGCCCATAGGCTGAATACCCAGTTTCATATCCTTTGTGATATTCTTTGCTTCATCCTCTGTTTTTCCTACCAGATTCGGCACAGTTACCATTCCGTCGTCATCTGATTCCGATGTATCTGAGGCCTCAGTTTTTTTGTCTGTATCATTGTTACTTCCAATAAGTCCGGACGCCTTTCCTGCGACCAGAATGATTGCTATCAGGATTACAACCCCCATCAGAAGCATTACAATAGTCAGCCCATGTCCGCCCCTTTTTTTCTTTTTCTCAGGCTTATCTGATTTCTTCCTGTGCTTTTTCACTTCCGGCTCATCATCATAATCTGTTTCATTGATTTCTTCTTCCAGAGCCTCAGGTTCTGACTTTGTGATCTGCTTCGGCATATGTTTGATCTCGCCAAGCTCCTTATCTGAGATCACAACTGTTTTTGCTTCGTTATCCACAGACGTCAGCGTTACGAAATCTCCCTGTGGATCGATCAGAGAATGCTTCAGATCTGCGATCACATCCTCCATGTTCTGATAACGGCGATCCACGCTTTTCTGTGTACATTTCAGAATGATCTGCTCCAGACTGTGGGGAAGCTCCGGTGTATAAACACTTGGAGGAACAATCTCTTCCTGAAGATGTTTGATAGCAATAGCTACTGTGGTATCTCCGTCAAAAGGAACCTTCCCTGTAACCATTTCATACATTGTGATACCCAGTGAATAAATATCACTCTTCTCATCACTGTATCCGCCTCTGACCTGTTCCGGTGAACTGTAATGAACAGATCCCATTACATTTGAGCTTATGGTATTGGAAGAAGCGGCTCTTGCAATACCAAAATCTGTTACTTTTACCTTTCCATCCATGGAAATGATAATATTCTGCGGTTTTACATCACGATGTACAATCCCATGGCTGTGTGCCGCTTCCAGTCCCATGGAGACCTGGATCGCAATACTGGTTGCTTCTTTTACAGAAAGCTTTCCCTTTTTGGAAATGTACTCCTTGAGAGTAATTCCCTCAATAAGCTCCATAACAATGTAATAAACTCCGTTATCGTCACCAACATCAAATACATTCACTATATTCGGATGTGTCAGGACTGCTGCAGCCTGAGCCTCACTTTTAAACTTGCGGATAAACGTCGTATCCTCTCTGAATTCCGGCTTAAGAACTTTTACAGCAACAAACCGATTCAGCTTATGGTCTTTTGCCTTGTATACGTCCGCCATTCCGCCGGTACCAATTTTTCCTAATATCTCATAGCGTTCTGCTATGATCGTTCCCGTTTTTAACATGCTTTCACCTCGTCTGCGAATGGTTCTACCAATACAATTGCAATATTATCCTTGCCGCCATTGCGATTTGCTTCTCTTATAAGTATCCTGCCTTTTTCATCCAGATCTGTAGATGTGTCAGAAATGATTTCCCTCAGCTGGCTGTCCTCAACCATATTGCTGAGCCCGTCCGAACACATCAAAACTACATCTCCGGGTTCCAGTTTCAGGTCAAAGAAATCAATATCCACTGTTTTCTCTGCTCCAAGTGCTCTTGTAATGATATTTTTCTTCGGATGCTTCCTTGCCTGTTCAGGGTCAAGTTCTCCCATTCTTACCATCTCCTGCACCAGTGAGTGATCCCTTGTTATCTGCTGAATCTTCTCTCCGATCACATAAAGTCTGCTGTCACCTACATTTGCCACATAAGCGTAATGTCCTACGATAGTAGCTGCCACTATCGTTGTTCCCATTCCTCTGAGTTTCTCATCCTGCTGTGCCTGGGTAAGAATCTCGGTATTTACACATTCAATGGCATGACGGATTACCTTTACCGGATTAAAATCCGCATCCTGCCGGATTTCCTCCACCATAGATGTAACCGCATGAGAGGATGCATAATCACCTGCATTATGACCACCCATACCATCTGCAACAACAAACAGATTCGGAAGATTTCCAACCGGGTCAGCAGTTGCGAACACATAATCCTGGTTCATCTTCCGCTTTTGCCCGACATCAGTAGCTGAATATATCCTCATGTCACTTCTCGCTTTCTGTTTTTTCCATATAACTTTTTCTTAACTGTCCACAGGCACCATCAATATCACTGCCCATTTCTCTTCTAATAGTAACATTTATTCCACATTTTTCAAGTTTTATTTTGAAATTCTCCACAGCCTGTCTTGTTGAACGCACAAAGGAACGTTCCTTAATAGGGTTTACCGGGATCAGATTTACATGGCAGTTCATATCTCTGATTCTGCCGGAAAGTTCCCTTGCATCCTCATCGCTGTCATTAACTCCTGCTACCAGACTGTATTCAAATGTGATCCTGCGCCCGGTTTCTTTAAAATAATAACGGCAGGCTTCCAGAACCTCATCCATGCTGTATTTGTTTGCGATTGGCATCAGTTCCCGTCGCTTCACATCATTAGGTGCGTGAAGGGAAAGTGCAAGTGTCATCTGAAGCTTTTCTTTTGCAAGGTCATAAATCTTCGGAACCAGCCCACAGGTAGATACAGTCAGGTTTCTCTGACTGATATGAAGTCCTCCGTCTTCTGTCAGGATATGTATAAACCTGAGAAGATTTTCATAATTATCAAGAGGTTCCCCCGTTCCCATGACCACAACATTGGAAACTCTTTCTCCTGTCAGAGCCTGTATCCTGTATATCTGATCCAGCATTTCTGACGGGAGAAGACATCTGGTCAGTCCTCCTATGGTAGATGCACAGAATCTGCATCCCATGCGGCATCCCACCTGAGAAGAAATACAGACAGAATTTCCATGTTTATACCGCATGAGAACACTCTCTATCACATTTCCATCACTGAGACGGAACAGATACTTCTGTGTACCATCAATCCGGGATGTCTGTACATCTACCATCTTCAGTGCTGTGACAGGATATTCTTTCAGTTTTTCCCTCAGGCTTTTGGAAAGATTTGTCATCTCATCATAAGAAGTAACAAGGTGTTCATGCAGCCAGCTGTAAATCTGCTTCGCACGAAAAGGCTTATCTCCCAGAGTGGTCATCAGTTTCTTTAATTCGTCGATCGTCATTGACTTAATGTCTGTCATTACTTATTTTCTCCTGAATTTTGCAATAAAGAAGCCATCTGTTTTGTGTACTCCCGGCAGAAGCTGAAGATAACCCAGAGCTGTTGTCTCAGAATGCAGTTCTTCCGGAAGATACGGATCAATACTCTCCAGTTTGAACGGATGATTATTCATAAACCACAACATGTTCTCTTCATTCTCTTCCTTTGCGATAGTACAGGTACTAAATACCAGCACTCCGCCCGGTTTCACATATTCTGCCGCATTGTCAAGGATTGTTCTCTGAAGGATTACAATCTCTTCCTGCTTCTGTGCTGTCACCCTGTATTTGATCTCCGGCTTCTTTCCAATTACTCCATATCCGGAACATGGGACATCTGCCAGAACGACATCTGCCTTGAGTTCTGAATCTACATCAAATACCGTAGCATCCATCACATGAGCCTGCACATTAATGCAGTCTGTTCTGTGAATATTCTCTTCGATCATATCCACTTTATACTGGCTGATATCGCGTGCATCTACTGTTCCGTAATCTCCCATTTTATCTGCAACATGGAGACTCTTTCCACCAGGTGCTGCGCACATATCTATCACATAATCCCCTTTTTGCGGATCTGCAATTTCTGCCACCAGCATGGAGCTTACATCCTGCACCTGGATTTTCCCCTGTATAAATGCATCCAGTGCAAGAATATGGTTATAATTTGAAATTTCATATGCATAGGGAAGATAAGGTGCAGGTTTCACTTCCACTCCCTGATCGACCAGGCTCTCATAAATCTCTTTCTGTGGATATTTATGAGTTCTGCAGCGTACTGTGATCGGTTTCTCAGTGAGAAAATCTGTAAGGATCTTTTCTGTTTTTTCTTCCCCGTAATCCTCAAGCCAACGGTTTACCAGTGTTTCCGGCATAGAATATCTGACAGACAGATATCTGACCGGATTTTCTTCCCTTGAAGGAAGTTTCAGATTTTTCCACTCTCTGGCAATCGTACGAAGAACACCGTTTACAAAAGGTTTCAGGCTGTAAAAGCCTTTTCTCTGTGCCAGCTTCACCGCTTCATTACACACTGCGCTGTCCGGCACACTGTCCATAAACCTGATCTGATAAACTGCACTTCTCAGGATTTCCCTGATCACAGGCTTCATTTTATCTACAGATACTTTTGAATATGAATCAATAATATAATCTATTAAAATACGATATTCCAGTGTTCCTTCGCAGACTCTGGTAATAAAAGCTCTCTCCTGTCTTGGAAGGAACTGATATTTGGAAAGAGCATTGCGGATAGCGATATGGCTGTGTTTTCCCTCTTCCTCGATTTCCAGTAATATCTGTAATATCAGTTCTCTTGTATTTATTCCATTAGTCACGGTCTCTTCCTCCGGCAAGTATGATCAGTCTTAAAAGCTGCAGAATTGATGAAGCAAGTGCTGCAACATAGGTGAGTGCCGCTGCTGTAAGGACTTTTCTTGCACCTTTTACCTCATCAGCTCCAAGCATTCCTGAACTTCCAAGCATTTTCAATGCTCTTGAAGATGCATTAAATTCTACCGGAAGAGTTACAAGCTGAAAAAGAACCGCAAATGTAAACAAAATGATTCCAACAGTCAGCAGTGGACGGATTGAGAAAATCAGTCCTGCCAGAAACAATGGCCAGGAAAGTGTGGAACCGATGTTTGCAACAGGCACAATCGCAGAGCGAAGATTCAATGGCACATAGTTAGTCGCATGCTGAATAGCATGTCCACATTCATGCGCAGCCACTCCGATCGCAGCCACCGATGTTTTATCATATACATCCTGGGAAAGTGCCAGTTTCTTACTTCCCGGATCATAGTGGTCTGTCAGGCTGCCGGATATGGGTACTACCGTAACATCCGTAATTCCCGACATACGAAGAATCCGTCTGGCAGCATCGGCACCTGTAAGCCCCGATGCACTGCGCACTCTACTGTAAACAGAAAACGTACTCTTTACCTTTGCAGATGCCAGTAAAGACAGCACCATTCCGATAACGAGCAGTAAATACGTAGGATCAAAATAATAATATCCGTACATCTAATCACTCCTTATGATCTGTAAAAACAATTCCATTTTCAATGTGATATCCCCGGAGAAAGGCTTCTGTTTCCATACGCTTCTTACCTTCCAGCTGTACCTCTGTAAGAATCAGCACTCCTTCTCCACATGCTGTATGGATCCCCTCTTTATCTGCCAGGAAGATCGTTCCCGGAACAGCATCTGTTTTCTCAGTGCTGACTTTACATTTCCACACTTTCAGAGTTTTTCCATTAAGAAATGTATAAGCACTTGGCCATGGATTCAGGCCGCGTACAAGGCGTTCCAGTTCTTCTGCAGATTTTCTGAAATCCATCAGTCCCATCTGTTTGGTGATCATAGCCGCATAAGGTGTAGGACTCTCCTCCGGCTGTTTTTCAAACTCCGCGGTTCCCTGCTCAATAGACGGAAGCGTCTTGATCAGCAGATCCGCACCGGCCTGCGCAAGTTTTCCAAACAGGCTTCCACCTGTTTCTGTCGGAGAGATCGGAATCACTATCTTAGAGATCATATCACCGGTATCAAGACCTTCTCCCATCTGCTGGATCGTTACACCTGATACTTTTTCCCCGTCGATCACAGCCTGCTGGATAGGCGCTGCTCCTCTGTATTTCGGAAGAAGAGACGCATGAATATTGATACATCCAAATTTCGGAAGTTCCAGGATTTCTTTTGGAATAATCTGTCCATATGCAGCAACAACTATGATATCAGGATTGATTTCTTTCAGAATCTCCAGAAATTCAGGGTTATTTCTCACTTTCTCCGGCTGATATACCGGAATATCGTGCATAACGGCTTCTTCTTTTACAGGTGTTGGCAATAATGTCTTACCTCTCCCTTTTGGTTTGTCAGGCTGGGTCACTACTGCTGCCACCGCATATCCGGCTTCTGTCAGTGCATGTAATGACGGCACTGCGAAATCCGGTGTTCCCATAAATACTATCTTCATTTGATTATCACTCCTCATCTTCATCATAGGAAACCTGATGAAGTTCTCCTTCTACCAGTTCTGTATACATATGTCCGTCCAGATGATCGATCTCATGGCAGAAAGCACGCGCAAGAAGACCTTCCCCTTCATATTCTACTTCATTCATATCTTCATCCAGAGCTTTTACCTTTACATAGTTCGGACGTGTTACCTGACCAGCCATTCCAGGTACACTTAAACATCCTTCATCACCAGTCTGTTCGCCTGATGTTTCAAGGATTTCAGGATTGATCAGCACGATAGGACCTTCTCCTATATCAATCACAACGATACGCTTCAGCATACCTACCTGTGGTGCCGCGAGGCCAACTCCCATTGCATCATACATGGTTTCAAGCATATCCCCGATCAGATCATGAATACGTGGTGTCATTTTTTCTACCGGTCTGCTGACCTTTGCAAGTACTTCGTCGCCCTGTAATCTGATTTTTCTAAGTGCCATTTCTTTATTCTCCTCTTCTTTGATTATGATGTTAGGATCAAAAGATATTTTGCCCCTAACCTGATATCTTGATTATTGTTATATCACGATTTCAGAAATTACTGCCTGTCGGATTTCCTTTCTGCAGCAGATTACTTCAGTAATGAGATTTTGAAAAACTCTGCCATAATTAACTGAAATCAAATTGTATGTATATTTTCCGGAAACCGGAATTTATCTCTATGTATTTCTCCAGCTGGTCTTTGATATGTACCAGCGTTTTATGATCTTTATGTTTTAAATAGATAACCTGTCTGTAAATATCCTTAACTTTTCCAACTGACGCATATGCCGGGCCAATGATATGCAGGTCATTTTCTCTGTATATCCTTTCTATATAAAGTTTCAGATAATACATTGCCTGAACCAGTTTCTCATCTTCCGGACCTGAACCCAGAACTGCCAGCATATGTGCCGCAGGCGGATAATCCAGAAGCATACGGTAACTCATCTCTTCCTCATAGAATGCCTGATAATCCTGCACTGCCGCCGCCTGAATACTGTAATGATCCGGATGATAGGTCTGGATCACTGCCTCTCCCGGTTTTTCCCCCCGTCCTCCCCGGCCGACTGCCTGACAGAGAAGCTGAAAGGTACGTTCCGCACATCGATAATCCTCTGCATTCAGCGAAAGATCCGCTGCTACTATTCCCATGAGTGTGACATCCGGAAAATCATGCCCCTTAACGATCATCTGTGTTCCGATCAGTATATCTGCCTCATGAGCTGCAAAAGCTGCAAGGATCTTTTCATAGCTGCCCTTGGTTCTTGTTGTATCAAAATCCATTCTGAGAGTCCTGACTTCTGGAAAATCTTCCCGCACTACCTTCTCGATCTGCTGTGTTCCTGCCTTAAATCCGCCAATATAAGGCGATCCGCACACCGGGCATATCCGGGGTTTTCCTGTCTCATATCCACAGTAATGACATAAAAGCCTTTCATTATTATGCTCCGAAAGAGAAACATCACAATGCGGACACTTCATCACATGTCCACAGGACCGGCAGGATACAAAACCTGCGTATCCTCTTCTGTTCAGAAAAAGCATTACCTGTTCTTTTTTCTCAAACCGGCCTTTCATCTTTTGCCGGAGTTCTCTGCTCAGTACAGACCTGTTTCCTGCTTTTAATTCCTCACGCAGGTCTACGATAGAAACCCGGGGCAGAGGTCTGCTTCCATATCTTGTTGTCAGCCTGACCAGACTATATTCCCCATTCATTGCCTTACTGTAGGCTTCCACTGATGGAGTAGCTGAACCCATTACCACATTTGCATGTTCTAAAACAGCTCTCCGGATTGCAGTTTCCCTTGCATGATAACGGGGTGTGCTTTCACTTTTATAGCTTGGTTCATGTTCTTCATCAATAATGATCAGTCCCAGACTGGCAAATGGCGTAAACAGCGCAGATCTGGGACCGATCATCACTTGGACTTCTCCCTTTTTCGCACGTTTAAACTGATCATAGCGTTCTCCCTGAGACTGTCTGGAATTGATAACTGATACTTTATCCCCAAATCTGGCATAAAATCTGCGTACCGTCTGATATGTCAGAGCAATCTCCGGGATCAACACGATTGCTTCTTTTCCCTGAGAAAGCGTCTGCTCGATCAGCTTTATATACACCTGGGTTTTCCCGCTCCCTGTCACTCCCTCGATCAGTACAGGCTTCGGCGATGGGTTTTTCCACTCTCTCTGTATCTGCTTTACTGCCGCTTCCTGTTCATCTGTAAGCGGCATTCGCCTTTCTCCGGAAATATCACCTGTATTCAGTGAAGTTCTCATTATCTCATCATATTCTATGCGGATAATCCCCTGCTCCTGAAATTTCTTTACAACAGCAGAAGTTGTCCCCAGTTCTTTCGCCGCATGTGTATAATCCAGTCTTTTTTTCTTCAGAAGTTCCCTCAGAAGTCTTGTTCTGGCTTTAAACCTTGTTTGTTCAAGTTCTTTCAGCAACTGCGTTCCCGCCTCTTCGGAAATATCCAGGCATATATATTTTTTCTCTTTTGCCTTGATTTTCTCCTGGATAGGAAGTACTGTCCTGAGAGCCTGGATCATGGTGGAACCATAATTTTCTCTCATCCAGGCTGCCAGAGCGATCAGTCTGGATTCCGTAGTCTCTTCTCCACTGCAGATTTCACTGATTTCTTTAATTTTTTCGGGAGCAATTTTCGGTTTATCTGACAATCCGATCACATATCCTTTACGCACCCGGCCGGCATTTCCAAAAGGGATGGCTGCCACCATCCCTGCCTTTATTTTCTTCTCCAGCCTTTCCGGTACACGATATTGAAAACTCCGGTCCAGTTTATCACTGGAAATATCAATTATTATATCAGCATATATCATGAACTTATTCCTGTTTGACCCGCTACCTATTTACCAGCAAGAATATCTGCGATCAGGACACGTTCATCCATAGGATATTTCTTTCCTTTAATTTCCTGATAATCCTCATGTCCCTTACCTGCCAGAACTATAATATCCCCCGGCTCTCCATGATGGATCGCATAGGCGATGGCTTCTTTTCTGTCCGGAATCTCTACATATTTTCCATCGGTTTTTGCCATACCGATCTTGATATCATCGATGATCGCCTGTGGTTCTTCATCACGTGGATTATCAGAGGTAATGATGGTAAGGTCTGCAAGCTTACCGGAAACCTCTCCCATCTCATAGCGGCGAAGCTTCGATCTGTTGCCTCCGCATCCAAACAGACATACCAGTCTGTGGGGATGATATTCTTTCAAAGTGGTCAGAAGACTCTCCAGAGCCATGGCATTATGCGCGTAATCGATCATCAGAGTAAAATCATCGGATACTTTTACCATTTCGATACGGCCTTTTACCTTAGCTACTTTTAAGGCTTTGAGAATGTTCTCTTCCGAAACCTTAAAATGACGGCAGATCGCGATTGCTGTCAATGAATTGTAGATGCTGAATTTACCGGGAATATCTATCTCCACATGAAAATCCAGAAGTCCTTTCAGATGGTAGGAAATACCCAGATATCCTTTACCTCCGACCAGCTTTGCATCTTCCGCACGAAGGTCTGCTTCCGGTGAAAATCCATAAGTTTCCAGGCTGCATGTATGACCTTCAATAATCTTCTCGAAATGTTCATCATCTCTGTTTACAATTCCTACCTTGCACTGTTTCAGAAGTAAGGACTTGCATCTGAGATAATCATCAAAATCCTTATGTTCATTTGGTCCGATATGATCCGGCTCAATATTTGTAAAAATACCAAAATCGAAAACAAATCCCTGAGTTCTGTGAAGCATCAGTCCCTGGGAGGAAACTTCCATAACCACACAGTCACAGCCGGCTTCTGCCATCTCATGGAAATATTCCTGAATCACATAAGACTCCGGTGTTGTGTTCTTTGCAGGAATCACTTTGTCACCGATGATCGCTTCAATGGTTCCGATCAGTCCCACTTTATATCCGGCATTTTCCAGAATAGATTTTACCATATACGTAGTGGTTGTTTTTCCTTTTGTTCCTGTGATACCGATTGTTTTCAGTTTCTCTGCGGGATATCCGAAATATGCGGCAGAAATAAACGCCATTGCATATCGTGTATCTTTCACAAGAATGACTGTCACATCTTCCGGTGCTTCCACAGCTTCTTCCACGATCAGAACCTTTGCTCCTTTTGCAACTACATCCGGCACAAATTTATGGCCATCCACCACTGCACCGCGGATACAGATAAAAAGAGAGCCCTCTTCTACTTTCCGGGAATCATAAATCACATTTTTTACTTCCTGGTCTGTACTGCCCTGAAGACATGTATATTCCAGCTTTTCCAGTAAGGATATTAATTTCATTTTAATCCTCCATATCATTTCCTGCCTGCCTGAATTTCATACAGCCTCTGCGGCAATTTCGTTACTGTTCACTCCGTTCA
>ULWX01016209.1_pt1 | contig 31500 bp, 38 predicted proteins | sample 1960851 | NCBI WGS metagenome assembly ULWX01 (sample SAMEA4835826, study PRJEB28245) | human gut metagenome | biome: gut microbiome; material: fecal sample | place: Denmark | collected 2008 | reverse complement strand
AAGTAGGGAAAGAGAGGATATCTAAGATATGAGCAATTATGGAACACCTTATGATGACTCATTTCGCACATTACTGACGGACTGTAAACGATTGATTGTCCCATTGGTAAACGAAATGTTTGGAGAAAATTGGCAGGAAACAGAGAATGTGGAACTGTATCAGAATGAAGTGTTTATCACAACAGGAGCCGATGAAAAGCGAATCACAGATTCAAATTTTACAATCGGTAACTCAAGACGGTATCACATTGAATGTCAAAGTAGCGTAGACGGCACAATGACGGTACGGATTTTTGAGTATTCGACGCAGATTGCAATTACTACTGCAGAATCAGATGTTTCAAAAACGGTATTCACAATGCCTGCATCTGGAATTTTATATTTAAGATGCAATGATAGTACACCAGATTCCCATGAAATTGTGGTAAATACACCTGGAGGAACTGTAAGCTATAAAATTCCAATTGTAAAGATCAAAGATTACAGTTTGGATGATATGCTTAGTAAGAAGTTGTTTTTCTTAATTCCGTTTTATTTTTTCAATTACTCACTTGAAAAAATGGAAAAAGATCATGCGTTGATTGAAGATATGAAAAATACATATCTTAAGTTGTGGGATCAGTTGGAATCGTTGGTTCAACAAGGCAAAATATCGGAATTTGAAAAATCTGCAATCAAAGCAATGTGTGACAAGGTAGCACAATCATTAACCAATAAATACGATAACGTGAAGGAAGGAGTTGATTCTGTTATGGGTGGAGAAATACTTGATTATGAAGCAAAACGGATCAGGAATGAAAGCAGGAATGAAAGCAATATTGAAGCAGTGTATAACATGCTTGTTGCAAATGTGGATGAATCCGTGGTACAGCGAATGTACCCAGAACAGTTTGAAGCTGGAAAGAAACGTTTTGTTTCTTCTAAACACGTAAATGTATAATTGCCTATTTAAGGACCATCTCAGTGATGAGGTGGTCCTTTTCTTATGCCCTCGAAGCAGGATCATCTTCTAACAGATCCTCAATTGCACAATCCAAAGCATTTGCCAGTCGGTTCAAAATATCTCCCTGTGCATGATTGATGTTGCGAGTACGCTGTTCGTACGCCTTTATCGTTTGAAGGTTTACACCGGATCTGATTGATAATTGACCTTGTGAAAGTTTTTTCTTTTCTCGTAATTTCTTAAGATTGCCCATTTTAAGCCAAAATACCACTGTAGTGACCCGGAATGTACGTTTGAGTTCAACATTATAAATCATTTACATTGATTTTACGTGAAATTGTGGGTACTATTCATAGTAGAACATGAAAATTTATAGTTACCGTCCAAAAACAACCAAGGTGAGGAAAACGATTGATTTTCTGTTTGAAAAATGCTACAGTATTACCAGATTTTGTGAAAATCCGCTAAAAGTAGAAGATGACTGGATAAAAGACTATGCACTGGAAGAGGAAATATGATAATTATAATTGCAGTGCATTTTATGAACCATCCTATGTGATAGCAAGGGCATATCAAAATGGAAGATTTTCATTTGGTGGGAGGGATAAGATGAAGAAAAAAATTGCGTTGATAATCACAATTGCGGTATGCATAGTATCCGTATCAGCAAATGTTTATCAGTACAGGGTGATACGGAACAAAGACGCCCAGATTGTATGGAACCAAACGACAGAGGATCAGATGTTTCAGGGTATTCTGGGACACATACAGGAGGAGATTTTATATTTACAAACATGTGAGCCGGACGAAAAAGATTTTAGGATCGGGGTGGCGTTTGGGTATTGCCGTGAGGCTGTAAACGCGTATATAACAACAAGTTATGGGGCATCATGGAAGGAACATGATCTTCAACAGATGGTGTCTGAGTTTGAAGGGTATCTGGAAAATTTACAGTCCGATGAAACACAGTGGAAAAATGCAAAGAATGGTGACTTAGATCGGTTGTATGATGCGTGGTCAGAGGTACTTACGCAGATCGATAAGGGAAAGAAAGCCCGTGTTGCAGCAGCTTCAAAAGTGAGACAGATTTTGAAAAATTGTGCAACGTCCCCAACCTCATAATGAGAAATTTTCGTTGAATTCGACCTTTGAATGCCCTCTTTTCCTTGTGGTACAATAGAAATACAGGGAAAAGGGGGAATTATCTTGTATCAGATAGGAGAATTTATTGTCAAAGCTGCAAACGGAGTATGTGAGGTAAAGGATCTGGTGCATCTGGATTTTTCAGATACAGATTCTAAAAAACTGTACTATCACCAGCAATGATCCGGAGCGTCTGGTGGGGATCATCAAACTGATCTGCGACCGGAAAGAAGAGCGTGTCCGGCAGGGCAGAAAAGTTACGGCGGTGGATGGGCGTTATTTTAAACTGGCAGAGAATCTGCTGTATGGGGAACTGGAAGTGGCACTGGATAAAGACACAGAGGAAATCCACAGGCTTATTCAGGAGCAGTGTGGGTAATCCCATAATTTAATCGTTTTAAGCTTCCCTTCTGGAAGGTATATTCCGGCGTGTGAAACGGATAGGTGACTTCATCTTCATAATACCATGGGTCATCTTCGTGCGCCGGATTTTTTAATACATGAAATTGTTGTGCCGGCATATATCCCTGTGCAAGCAGGAAGGCTTTTTTGCCGTCTGCATTTTCGCACAGATCAACGACCATCACAACATGCCCCGGATTTCCGCCTTTTAAAAACACATCTCCCACCTGCAGATCAGATAGCGGGATCGGCTGTGCTTCGGTATCCATGGAGGCGGTACCGGCATAAGAAAAAACGATACGCAGATAGTCTTTCAAACTGTCGTAGGAAGTGTCCGGCTGTGCACTTTTGATCCAGCTTACATTATTTCCGTTTACACGGATACGGTAACCGTCTGCCCACTTCGTATACTGGGCGTCAAATCCATTCGTAAAATGAAAAGCAATGCGATCGTATTGCTTTGTACTCCAAAAATATTCTGCATATACCCGGATGGCGGAATCCGCGCATTGCTGGAGATCCTCATGTTCAAGTGGGAGATCAAATACGGCAACATGAGCCTTTTGATTGCGTTTTTTACTGCCGTCATATAATAGAACGGGACTTTGATCAGGCTCCATGGCATAGTTTCGCAAAAACTCTGCAAGACTTCCGTCGGCTTCTTTGGTTCTTGTGTAACCGTCCGGTGTGTGGATGCGGCTTTCTAATGTCATGCCGGAAGCGTCAATCAGAGAAAGCGTGGAAGAAGTTTCCGTTTGTGCTGGTCCGGCCTGCGGTTCTGTCTGTCTGGAAATAGTTTTCTGTGAATCCGTCTGTGAATGGCTGGCATGACAACCGGTGAACGTGATGCCAAGGGATAGGATGCCGATTCCGAATAATAATCTTTGTACTAATTTTTTCAATGTTTTCTTCCTCATTTAAATATAATCTATGACAGAGCATACCACACTTTTGGAGAAAATAATAGAAATTGTTCTTGACAGGTAAAAACGTGTTTGATAATGTTATTTCATAAAGTCATATTGTTTCTGAATATTATATTAGTAAATGTCAATAGGAACAAATCACGGGGGATTCTCCCACGACTCCATGAAATTTAAAAACAGAATGAAGGGTTACATGATAACTTGACATACTACTATTGAATAGGGTAATGTAAAGGAGAAAAGATGGTCAGAACATTTATACAGACACGCGAATTTTCCAGGAATTGGGATAAACTTGGGTTTAAGGATGAAGATTTAAGAAAGCTGGAATTAGAATTGCTGGAAAATTCTGATTTACATCCGGTAATAAAGGGAACAGGAGGACTTCGAAAGATCAGAATTCCTTTTGCAAATGAAGGGAAAAGTGGCAGTGCCCGTGTTTGCTATGTGGATTTTGTGGTTCAAGAGGTTATTTATTTGATTACCGTGTATTCTAAAAATGAAAAAGAAAATCTGTCGCAAGCTGAACGTAATGGTATCAAAAGTTTAATTGAACAATTGAAATTGAAGTTATAGGAGAAGAAATAATATGAGCGATGTATATGAAAGTATTGTGGCTGGATTACAGGAAGCCATTGAGGATGCAAAAAGTAAAGAAAAAAAACTTCCGCGCCGTGTCGTGACAGTTGTTCCTGTTAAGGAATACAATGCCAGCGAAGTAAAGAAGATTCGTAACGAAACCGGAATGTCGCAAAAGACATTTGCAAGTTATCTTGGTGTTTCCTGTAAGACTGTGGAGGCATGGGAATCTGGAATCAATCATCCGTCAGGTGCAGCAAGCCGTCTTCTGCATATGATGGAGATGGATCGAAATCTCACAAAAGAATTTCCTTTTGTATCCATAGAGGAATAATAAATAATACATGAGTGTTTTCCAAAAACTGGAAGACACTCATTTTTATTGAGAAAAATAATTCTTGCATAATACCCACAGGGGGTATATAATGCGATGCAGAAGGATACCCATACAGGGTATCGGACAGAGAGGAGACATAATCCGAATGGAAAAAGAACATACTTGTGAATGCTGTAAGAAAAAAGAGCGTTCCGAGAAGGAACGGAAAGATATGATCAATCGCCTGAGCCGCATTGAAGGACAGATCCGCGGCATCAAAGGCATGGTAGAAAAAGACTGTTACTGCCCGGATATCATCACACAGGTAGCGGCTGCCAATGCGGCACTCAACAGTTTTAATAAAGTCCTGCTGGCACAACATATCCGTACCTGCGTCGCAGATGGCATCCGAAACGGCGAGGACGATAAAGTAGACGAATTAGTAACGATGTTACAAAAATTAATGAAGTAAGAAATGTAGGAGGCAACTATGAAGCAATATGAAGTGACCGGCATGAGCTGTGCGGCATGCTCCGCCCGCGTGGAAAAAGCCGTATCCAAAGTGCCGGGCGTAACTTCCTGTTCCGTCAGCCTGCTGACCAACTCCATGGGTGTGGAGGGCACGGCAACCGATCAGGAAATCGTAAACGCAGTCGTTGCAGCCGGATACGGCGCAGCACCCAAAGGCGCAAAAAAAGAACAGGCCGCAGCAGAAGAGGAAGAAGCATTAAAAGACCACGAGACACCGAAACTGCGCAAGCGTCTGATCGCATCGGTCATCTTTCTTGTCGTGCTGATGTATTTTTCCATGGGACATATGATGTGGGGCTGGCCGGTACCGGCTGCCATGAAAGACAATCATGTGGCAATGGGAATGTTGCAGATGCTTTTAACCATCATCATCATGGTGATCAACCAGAAGTTCTTTGTGAGCGGTTTTACCAGCCTGCTCCACGGCGCACCAAATATGGATACACTGGTGGCACTCGGCGCCGGAGCATCGTTTGGATACAGTACGTATGCCCTGTTTGCCATGACCGGAGCGCAGGTGCGCGGCGATATGGATGCAGTCATGGGATATATGCATGAATTTTATTTCGAGTCCGCGGCCATGATTCTGACACTCATCACCGTCGGAAAAATGCTTGAATCCCATGCCAAAGGAAAGACGACCGATGCCTTAAAGAGCCTGATGCGGCTGGCACCGAAGACTGCGACCGTAGTGCGGGATGGGAAGGAAGTTATCGTGTCGATCACCGAAGTGCGGCAGGGAGATACCTTTGTCGTGCGTCCTGGCGAAAACATTCCGGTCGATGGGATTGTCCTAGAGGGAAGCAGTGCGGTCAACGAGGCAGCACTCACCGGCGAGAGTATTCCCGTCGATAAACAGAAAGGTTCCTCTGTCAGTGCGGCAACCACGAACCAGTCCGGATTTTTGCGCTGCGAGGCAACCCGTGTGGGCGAGGATACGACGCTTTCCCAGATCATTAAAATGGTATCGGATGCAGCGGCGACCAAAGCCCCAATTGCAAAAATTGCGGATAAAGTATCCGGTGTTTTTGTACCAACGGTCATCACCATTGCAGGAATCACCATCATCGTCTGGCTGCTTGCCGGAAAAGACGTCGGGTTTGCATTGGCGCGCGGGATTTCCGTGCTTGTTATCAGCTGTCCGTGTGCACTGGGACTTGCAACACCTGTAGCGATCATGGTCGGAAACGGCATGGGAGCCAAAAACGGAATCCTTTTCAAAAATGCCGTGGCACTGGAGAATGCAGGAAAAACGCAGATCGTGGCATTGGACAAGACCGGAACAATCACAACCGGGGAACCGCGTGTGACGGACATTCTCCCTGCAAAGGGATATACGGAGCGGGAGCTGATGCAGCTTGCTGCGGATCTGGAGAGCTCCAGTGAACATCCGCTGGCAAAGGCGGTTATGGAGCATGCAAAGACAATTGGTATTTCCAATACTGCAGTGCACGATTTTCAGGCATTGCCGGGCAACGGACTTTCCGCGGTGCGCGGAGAAGATCTGCTGCTGGGCGGAAGTATTTCTTATATGCAGCAGAAGGTAAGCGTGGATGCGGCCATGACAGAACAGGCAAAGAAACTGGCAGAAGAGGGAAAAACACCGTTGCTTTTTGCCAAAAACCATACCTGTGCCGGTCTGGTTGCCGTAGCAGACACGATCAAAGAGGACAGTCCGCAGGCGGTAGCTAAGCTGCGTGAGATGGGAATCCGAGTCATTATGCTGACCGGGGACAACGAGCGCACAGCAAAAGCCATCGGCGCACAGGCAGGAGTGGACGAGGTGATCGCAGGTGTTCTGCCGGAAGGAAAAGAGGCGGAGATCCGTAAACTCAGGGAACACGGCAGAGTTGCCATGGTCGGAGACGGTATCAACGATGCACCGGCACTGACGCGTGCAGACACCGGAATCGCCATCGGCGCCGGAACCGATGTGGCCATCGATGCGGCATCCGTTGTTCTGGTAAAAAGCCGTCTGCGGGATGTCCCGGCAGCAATCCGTTTAAGCCGCGCAACGCTTCGGAATATCCACGAAAATCTGTTCTGGGCATTCTTTTATAATGTAATAGGGATTCCACTTGCGGCCGGAGTGTGGTATCCTGTATTTGGATGGAAATTAAATCCGATGTTTGGCGCGGCAGCCATGAGTTTATCGAGCTTTTGTGTCGTGACCAACGCATTGCGGCTGAACCTGTTTTCCGTACATGGAAAAGCAAATAAAAAGGCTGTACCGGCAGCAAAACCGACAGAAATGAAAATAAGCGAAAGTGAGGAAACAAAAATGACAAAGACAATGCATATTGAAGGAATGATGTGTGGACACTGTGAGGCAACCGTAAAGAAAGCACTTGAGGCACTTCCGGAAGTAACATCTGCAGAAGTCAGCCATGAGGCTGGCACTGCCGTTGTGACCTCATCCACGGAAGTGGCGGATGATGTATTAAAGAAAACGGTAGAAGAGAAAGATTACAAGGTTACAGCGATTGATTAAGAATGTTACAGCGGTCCAATGGAACGTGGAGCCGCCTGTTTCCGTCGGAGAAGGGTGGAGTGGAACATGTATTTTTTTAATAAAAAAATAAAAATCCTGCGTGGGTTTGCACTGGTATGTGTGCTTGCACTGGGATTGTGTTTGACAGGGGGACTGCAAATAGCAGAGGCAAAAACAACAACATATTATGACGCATCGGCAGGCAGGCTGCACGTCAAAGGAACAAAACTTGTGGACAAAAAGGGGCATGAAGTACAGCTTCGCGGAGTCAGCACACATGGACTGAGCTGGTATCCGCAGTACGTCAATGACAAGTGTTTTGCCCAGCTGCATGATAAATGGGGAGCAAATGTCGTGCGCCTGGCGATGTATACCGAAGAGTATAACGGATACTGCAGCGGAGATGCAAAGAACCGCAGTGACTTAAAGAAACTGATTAAAAAGGGAGTCAGGCTGGCAAAGAAACATAAAATGTATGTGATCGTGGACTGGCATATCTTAAGCGATGGAAATCCAAATTCCCATAAGAAAGAAGCAAAGGCCTTTTTCAGGGAAATGTCCAGGGAATTTAAGGGTTACAACAATGTGATTTATGAGATCTGCAATGAGCCGAATAACGGAACAAGCTGGAAAGAGATCAAATCCTATGCCAAGAGTGTCATTTCCACCATTCGCAAAAATGACAAAAAGGCGGTGATTGTTGTAGGAACGCCAACCTGGTCGCAGGATGTGGATCAGGCAGCAGCCGATCCGATCAAGGGGGACAATATCATGTATGCGCTGCATTTTTATGCAGCCACACACAAAACAGATCTGCGCAATAAAATGACCGCAGCCATCAACAAAGGACTTCCGGTATTTGTCACGGAATATGGAATCTGTGATGCTTCCGGAAACGGAGCCATTGACAAAAAAGAGGCAGACCGCTGGATACAAACGATGGATGAATACGGTGTCAGCTACATTGCGTGGAATCTGTCAAACAAACAGGAATCTTCTTCTATTATTAAAAGCAGCTGTCCGAAAGTCAGTGGTTTCAAGAAAAGTGAGCTGAGTGACGAGGGCAGGTGGCTGTATCACCTGCTTCGCAAGAAGGCTGGACTGACAAAGTAGTGATGGAATGATTACATAACACGGGCATGCCCGGGAAAGGAGGGAATCATGCGGATACAAAAAAGCCGGATGAGGTGTGTAGGCATCTTTTTGGCGGTTGTCATATGTTTTTTTGCGGTGCAGCAGAGCTATGGTGTGCAAAATATGTACGATATCACGCAGGCGGAGCCGGATCATCTTGCGGTACATACGATGGAGCGGCAGCAGGGTTCCTTCCTTGATATCCTCGGACGTTCCGAACTGACACAGTCCGAACAGGCGCGTCTGACCGTCAGTGCACGGGTCACGCGGCTGAATGCAGAACGCAACATCATTTTGTGGGCAGGACTTGCAAGCGGATTTGCCGGGAATGCTACCCGGATTTATCTGGCATCCTGCCGTATCGAAAACATATTTGTGCGCAGCCATGCGTGGATCATGGCATACATACACTGGCAGGATGGGGAAAAAGCTTCTGACTCTTTGAAATAAGCGACCATTTTCAAAGAGTTCAGGAGGAAAATTTCATGTTAGAAAAAGTCATTATCGTAGTTGTAGTAGCAGTTGTTGTGTTGGCCGCAGGTGTGGCATGGTGGTTCGAGAACGGATCAGCAAGCCATAATGAGGGCAGTCATGCGGCGGATGTGGACAGCAATGAACTGACAAAACTGGAAAAATAAATACATAAATGAAAGAGGGAATGTTTCCGTGTGTGGAACATTCTCTTTTTCGTGCGCGTTTCCTTGTGTTTTGGGGACATATAGAGAATAAGTAAGCCAGAAAGTCTCGGTGAAAGTTGCCGGAGGGACATATGTAGAAAAAGTGCATTGAAAAATCCCGGGAGAAGTTGGTAAAAGGACATATGTATAAAAAGTGCATGAAAAAGTCCCACAGGACCTGTTTAATGGGACATAAATGAGCACTTTTTTATCATATGTCCTCTATTTAGTTCGTCATGGGACATGGACGGCTATTTTTTTTGCCATATGTCCTCTATTCAGTTCGTCATGGGACATAGACAAGAATATTTGCTTTATATGACCTCATATCATTATAAGCAGTATATAATTTAATTATATGCGTTGAAGGCAGGTGTTGATTTGAATCTTGGTATTGAAAAGGAAACTTTATTTTGGAGTCAAACCTGATGGAACTGTTGTGGGACAGGTTGTGACAGAAGAGTCTTTGTGGGAAGTAAGTAATAAGCAAACATATCCTTGCATAAACTGTACAAACACAGGAATGCAGGGGTATTTTTTTGAAAGCTTATATTGAAGAAAGAGCCGTGGAAATCGCAAACTATATCATTGAACATAAGGCAACTGTGCGGCAGGCTGCCAAACATTACGGAATTTCAAAATCGACCGTTCACAAGGATATCACAGATCGGCTGTGCCAGGTGAATCCGGCACTTGCGGCAGAAACCCGCAAGATTATTGATGTGAATAAATCCGAACGTCATATCCGCGGAGGAATGGCAACAAAGGAAAAATATGCACATTTGCATGCAGTATAGATTTTCTCCTGTCGTGCGTGTTATAATGGGATAACATGCAGGAGGAAAAAACAGTGAATAATATGAAAAAAGAACAGCTCCGCCTTTATGCGGTGACCGACCGCACCTGGCTGGGCAATGAAACATTATATGAGCAGGTAGAGAAAGCACTGGAAGGTGGCGCCACTCTGGTACAGCTGCGTGAGAAGGAACTTCCGGAAGCGGATGTGCAGAAGGAGGCAGAAGAATTGCTGGAACTTTGCCATCGTTACGGGGTGAAACTCATTCTGGATGATGATGTGGAACTGGCGGCAAAAGTCGGCGCGGACGGGGTTCATATCGGACAGTCCGATATGGAACTGGCGCACGCGCGTGAGATTCTCGGACCGGATAAAATCATTGGTGTGACGGCAAAAACCGTGGAACAGGCGAAAGCCGCAGAAGCGGGAGGCGCTGATTATCTGGGAAGTGGTGCTGTGTTTGGCTCTACAACCAAAAAGGATGCCATTCCGATGAAGCACGAGCTGCTGGAAGAAATCTGCCACAGCGTGAAAATTCCGGTTGTGGCAATCGGGGGAATCACGGCAGAGAATGTTTTGCAGTTAAAAGGCAGAGGCATCGCGGGTGTCGCAGTTGTCAGCGGCATTTTTGCCTGCGAGGATATTGAGACAGGCACCCGGCATCTTGGAGAACTTGTAGAACAGATCATATAAAGGAAACAAAAGAGGAGTAAAAAAGTAAAATGAAGAATTATCTGCAGATAAAAAAATTGACATTGACGGCACTTTTCACGGCGGTGGCTGTGGTCGGGAGTATGTTTTCTTTCCCGGTATTGGGCTCAAAATGTGCGCCGGTACAGCATCTGGTGAATGTACTGTGCGCGGTAACGGTCGGACCATGGTGGGGGCTGGCACAGGCTTTTATGGCGGCATTGATCCGTAATCTGACAGGGCTTGGCAGCCCACTGGCATTTCCGGGAAGTATGTGTGGTGCACTGCTTGCAGGACTGCTTTACCAGTATGGGAAAAAGCTTCCGTTTGCATATGTGGGAGAAGTGTTTGGAACCGGTATCATCGGCGGAATGCTTTCTTATCCGATTGCGTATCTGATTATGGGGAATAAAGCAGCGGCATTGTTTACATTTGTAGTGCCGTTTTTGATCAGTACCTGTGGTGGTACGATCATTGCAATTATCGTGACCATTCCAATGAAAAAGGCAGGAATTCTGGACGGTGAAATACAAAGACGGGAGAAACTGTGATGAAATTTTCCGGGGAAAAAGTGGTGGAAATTTATGAGAAAATACAACAGAAACGTCCGATTATCCACTGTATCACAAATGCCGTGACGGTCAACGATTGTGCGAATATCCTTCTGGCGGCAGGTGCGTCACCGACGATGGCACACCATCCCTGTGAGGTGGAAGAGATCACGGCAGGTACAGCGGCACTGATCTGTAATTTCGGGGCCATCTCGGATTATGAGGCGATGAAGACTGCCGGAAAGCGGGCGCATGCGCTGGGACATCCGATCGTGATTGATCCGGTCGGGGTGTCGGGGTCTTCCTATCGGCGTGAAAAATGTCTGGAGTTGATGAAAATAATCCATCCGACCTGTATCCGGGGAAATTATTCGGAAATACAGGCATTGCTGCACAACTGTGGAACGGTTACCGGGGTGGATGCAGCCGAGGATGCGCTGGCGGAAGCAGAAGAAACGGATTTGCCGGAGCTGATGAAGCAGTATGCAAAGGAAAATCAGATGATTCTTGTCGCATCCGGAGAAACTGATCTGATCACGGATGGAAGCTGCGTCTACCGGTGTCATAATGGAAGCCCGATGATGGCAAGGATTACGGGAAGCGGCTGTATGTCCACCGTGATGCTTGGTGCTTTTTTAAGTGCGGAAAATTCGGTGGAGAGTGCAGTGGCATGCTGTGCGTTTACTGGCATTGCAGGAGAACTTGCGGCGAAAGAAACGACCGCGCAAAAGAGAGGGACGATGACGTTTCGCAACTGGTTTATTGATGCCGTGTCTTTGATGACACCGGAACAGTTGGAACATGGAACAAATGTGGACTGGTTTTAAAAGTACGAACGGAGAAGAGGATATAAATGGAAAATATAGTATTGAAAGCGTCCGACGGTTACGCGCTGAGTCTGGCGGTATTTGAACGTGAGCATCCGCGGGGATACATTCAGATCATTCATGGGATGGAGGAACATAAGGAGCGTTATGAGGCTTTCGCTGAGCAGCTGCGGCAGGCGGGATTTACGGTGGTGACATCGGACATGCGGGGGCATGGGGAACATGCTCCCAAGCTGGGGTTCTTTAAAGAAAAAGACGGTGACCGTTATCTGTTGTCGGATCAGGTACAGATCACAGCATATATCAGGGAGCGGTTTCAAACGGAAAAGGTGATGATTTTTGCACATTCCATGGGAACCATCATTGCAAGAAATCTGCTTTGTACCCAGTCACACAGTTACGCAAAGGTGGTACTGAGCGGATTCCCGAATTATCCGGGAACACAGATCATCCGCATAGGATTTTTTCTGACAAATCTGCTCACAAGGGCGCGTGGACCGATGTATCATTCCAAGCTGGTGCAGCAACTGTCAGTGGGAAATTTTAATAAGCAGGTAAAACATGCAAAAACCGAAGCGGACTGGATCTGTTCCGATGAGCAGGTGGTACAGGCATATCTGCAGGATCCGTATTGCGGGCACGGATTTAGTGTTTCCGCTTTTCACGATCTGTATATGTTGACAACTGCCATGCATCAGGTGTCAAATTACCGGGACGTAAATGAGACATTACCGATTCTGATGATCCGCGGCAGCGAAGATCCGTGCACCGGGTATGAAAAAGGTGCCAAAGACAGTGTGGACACGCTGAAACAGGCAGGTTTTTCCAATATTTCCACAATTACCTATCCGCATATGCGCCATGAAATACTGAATGAGAAAGAAAATGAAAAAGTTTACGCGGATGTGATTGCATTTTACGAGAAAACGTGAGGTTGTGACTTGTAAAATCACAGGGGCTTTATTATAATGGTAGAAAAATGGTGTACTTTTGAAAAATGCACCACATAAATGCAAAAATGCATTTTAGAAAACAGGAGGAAACACAATATGGATCAGGAGAAAGTCATCGTCATTGACTTCGGTGGTCAGTACAATCAGCTGGTTGCACGCCGCGTCCGCGAGTGCAATGTGTACTGTGAGATTTATTCTTACCGTACCGACATCGAACAGATCAAGGCAATGAATCCAAAGGGAATTATCCTCACCGGCGGCCCGAACAGCTGCTATGAGGCAGATTCCCCGACTTACACGAAAGAATTATTTGAACTTGGCATCCCGGTTCTCGGTCTGTGCTATGGTGCGCAGTTGATGAATCATATCCTCGGTGGAAAAGTAGAAAAGGCACCGGTACGTGAGTACGGAAAAACGGAAGTGTTCGTGGACAAGTCTTCTCCGCTTTTTGAGGGAGTGGCAACGGATTCGGCAGAAGGATCTACCATCTGCTGGATGAGTCATTTTGATTATATTTCCAAACCGGCACCGGGATTTCAGGTAGTAGCACATACCGCTGACTGTCCGGTAGCGGCAGATGAAAATCCGGAGAAAAAGCTTTATGCAATCCAGTTCCATCCGGAAGTACTGCATACCGTAGAGGGAAGCAAGATGCTTCATAACTTTGTAAGAAATATCTGTGGATGTGCCGGCACCTGGCGCATGGATTCTTTCGTGGAGCATACAATCAAAGAGATCCGTGAAAAAGTCGGTGATGGAAAGGTTCTCCTTGCATTATCCGGAGGTGTGGATTCTTCTGTTGCAGCAGGACTTCTTTCCCGTGCAATCGGAAAACAGCTTACCTGCGTATTCGTCGATCACGGTCTGCTCCGAAAGAACGAAGGAGACGAGGTCGAGGAAGTTTTCGGACCGAACGGACAGTTTGACCTGAACTTTATCCGTGTCAACGCGCAGGAGCGTTATTATGGAAAACTTGCCGGTGTGACAGAACCGGAGAAAAAACGTAAAATTATCGGAGAGGAATTTATCCGTGTCTTCGAGGAAGAGGCAAAGAAGATCGGAGCCGTGGATTTCCTGGCACAGGGAACCATCTACCCGGATGTGGTAGAGTCCGGACTTGGCGGAGAATCCGCAGTGATCAAGTCCCACCACAATGTCGGCGGTCTCCCGGATTATGTGGATTTCAAGGAAATCATCGAGCCGCTGCGCAACCTCTTCAAAGATGAAGTCCGCAAAGCGGGTCTGGAGCTTGGCATCCCGGAGAAACTTGTCTTCCGTCAGCCATTCCCGGGACCGGGACTTGGTATCCGTATTATCGGTGAGGTAACTGCAGAGAAGGTTCGTATCGTGCAGGATGCCGATTACATTTACCGTGAGGAAGTGGATGCCGCGGTAGAGGAATACCGCAAAGAGCATGGAGAGGCACCGGAGTGGATGCCAAACCAGTATTTTGCCGCGCTCACCAATATGCGAAGCGTGGGTGTCATGGGCGATGAGAGAACGTACGATTACGCGGTTGCACTGCGTGCGGTCAATACGGTCGATTTCATGACAGCGGAAGCTGCCAATATACCGTTCGAGGTGTTACAGAGAGTTATGAGCAGGATTATCAATGAAGTGAAGGGGGTAAACCGCTGCTTCTATGATATTACCAGTAAGCCGCCTGGGACGATTGAGTTTGAATAAAAAGGTGAATCCCTACAAAGCTTGTATTTATGGGCTTTGTAGGGATTTTTTAGATGGCGTTGGGTACGATTGGGGTACAAAATTAGTTTTTATCGAAGTGTGAGCTTTTATGGTTTTCATAATAAAACTATATAATTCTAATAAATCGTCAGAACTTTGCCACCAGTCATTTAGTAATGATATATTCTGTAAATAGCATGCCTCAAATATAGGAATATTCATTGTGGGTAAGGTAATATAAATAACAGAGTTACCTTCTCCTTTAAAAAGTATAATTGAAAAGTTATTATTTAATTCATAACGAATATATCCACTTAAATGTTGAGAATTAAGAAATTTTTTGGCTGTTAAATCCCAATTGCCAAGATCAATATAAATCGCAATTTGAGGTTTTATAGAAGTCTTATTACATAAAGAGGGATAACTATGGCGATCAGTAAAAACCTTCCCGATTTTAAGGGCAAGATTAGGATTATAGTCTTTATTAATATAAATTATCTTACCATTTTTTACATTAATTAGAGCTGTAGATGTAGGACTATCGTCATTGTCACAAACATATGCATAAAAGGCAGCACTTACTATATCTGTTTTAGAAGGATTGGATACAATTTTGCCTTCAAATTGACGCTCATTGATGTAGCAATTTATTGATAATATGTATTCTAAAGGATTTTCTATTTTTTCATAGGAAACATAGAAAGAATAATCATTTAATTCGTATTGGCTTAATAAAGTATCGTTAGCCCAAGTAGACATAAAGTTAATGTCAAAAGAGTTTAAGTATGGAAAATGGAGTCTGTCAAATATTTGCTCAATGACAGATTTTGATAAATTATATATGGAAATTCTATTATCCTTTATATATTTTATTATGTTATCAAAACGGTAATTAGGATTAAATGATGGTTTATCTTTCGTTATGGATGAAAGGGCGGAGGGACTCATAAAGTCAAGTTTGGTAATATCAATATTCATGCAATATTTTGCTAACAAAAGAATATTTTCAGCTCTATTTTCTATTTGTTCCTTCGTTGGTTTAAATTTATATCTATCAAAAGCATCATCAAGAAAATCTTCTAAATCTTTAAAGTGATATTTAATATAATAATCAGACCGTTTGGTTCTGTATAATTCCCATTCTTTATCCATTAATTCTGGATTATATGTTTCTAAAAAAGATAATTCCCAGAAGACTGCTACACTTTCTTGAACATTAATCGAGTTATCGAATATTATTTCTATAAAATTTTTGAATTTTTCACGAGTATTGATATCTGTTTGAGGAGAAAGTACTATTTGCTGCATGAGAAATTCTAACTGTCCTAAATAGGAGTCGAATTCAATAAAACTATGCGTTGATTCATGCACAGATGTAGAAAAGACGTTCCAGTCTTCAGCATTAGCTTCCATATCAATAAAAATACCTTGACTGTTAAATTCACCATAAATAGCATTGTAAGTACATGGAATAGGATTCATAAAATAATTGCCCCCTTTTTATGTTTTGTGTGGTAGAAACAATGGTACATTTCAGTCTGATTAAATTTCGTCTATACTCAAAGGATAGATTTTTGGAAAATACCTCAAGGTCAAATAAAGAATAACACATAAGAAGAAAAATAGGATAAAAAACTTATACTAAATAAAAGTAAAATTGTAAAGTTGAATATTTTCAAAACTTTATAAGAGGGATGAAATGAAGAATTGCTTATGATATAATTAGACTATACTTTTATATGAATATAGGTTTGAATATAAGGAGCTTATACAATATGACAGATAGAGAGCAGAAAGTAGCGGCAAAGGCATTTGCGGATGAGTGGAAAGATAAAGGTTACGAGAAAGGTCAGAGTCAGCCATTTTGGCTGAGTTTGTTAAGAGATGTATTTGGGGTAGATCATCCAGAACAATACATTTCTTTTGAAGACAAAGTTTTTTTGGGGCATACATCGTTTATAGATGGATATATAGCTGATACTAAGGTTTTAATTGAGCAGAAAGGTAGTAATAAGAGCTTAGATGAGGCTATAAAACAATCAGATGGTAGTATACTTACACCTTTTCAACAGGCTAAAAGATATATTACAGAATTACCGGTAAGTAAACATCCAAGGTGGGTAGTAACTTGCAATTTTAAAGAATTTTATATTTATGATATGGAGAAACCAGGTGGAGAGCCAGATGTAGTTTTTCTAAAAAATTTGCCAACGGAGTATTATCGTTTACAATTTTTAGTTGATAGACAAAACGATAATGTGAAAAGGGAAATGGAGATATCGTTACAAGCTGGTGATTTGGTAGGCATTTTGTATGATGAAATTTTAAAACAATACAATAATCCAGAGGATGAACAAGTATTGAAAAGTTTGAACATGTTGTGTGTACGTTTAATATTCTGCTTATATGCGGAAGATGCGGGAATTTTTGGAAGACATAATATGTTTCATGATTATTTAGCAGGAGTAGCAGCGAAAGATATAAATGATGTAAGAGATGCTTTGGTAGAACTCTTTAGTATATTGGATACAAAAGAGTCAGAGAGAGATCCATATAAAAAACCAGAGTTGCTGGAGTTCCCATATGTAAATGGTGGACTTTTTGCTGATGAACATATAATTATACCGAGATTTAATGAGAAAATAGTAGATGTATTGCTTAACAAAGCATCATTAGATTTTGATTGGTCAGAAATTTCACCAACAATATTTGGAGCTGTATTTGAAAGTACATTGAATCCTGACACGAGACGAAAAGGTGGAATGCATTATACTTCTATTTCAGATATTCACAAAGTAATAGATAATTTATTTCTTGATGATTTGGTAGACGAGTTTAAAAAGATTAAACTTATTGGCGTAGTTAAAAACCGTAAGGAAAAGCTGAAAAATTTTCAGGATAAGTTGGCAAATTTAAAGTTTTTAGACCCGGCTTGTGGAAGCGGAAATTTTTTGACAGAAACATATATTTCTTTGCGTAGATTAGAAAATGACGTTATTAAAGAAATATTGGCCTGTGAAAAAGGTGCTTTTGAAGGGCAGATGATACTAGGAGCTGTTAATCCAATTGAAGTTTCCATTTCACAATTTTATGGTATTGAGGTTAATGATTTTGCTGTAACTGTTGGAAAGACAGCTCTTTGGATAGCAGAGAGTCAGATGATGCACGAGACAGAAGATATTATTCATATGCAACTCGATTTTCTCCCACTTAAAACTAATGCATATATTCAGGAAGGGGATGCTTTAAAAATCGATTGGGAAACGGTTGTTCCAAAGAATGAGTTATCATATATAATGGGTAATCCACCATTTGTAGGTGGAATGTATATGAGCAAGGAACAAAAAGCAGAGATAAGAAATATATTTGAAGATGTAAAAGGTGCGGGAGAATTCGATTATGTGACTGGATGGTACAAAAAAGCAGTTGATTATACTTTAGGGACAAGGATAAGAAGTGCGTTTGTATCGACCAATAGTATATGTCAGGGAAGTCAGGTCATTACCTTTTGGAAATATTTAATGGAGAGATATTCAATACATATTGATTTTGCATATAAAACATTTATATGGAATAATGAAGCAAAGAAGAATCAGGCTAAGGTGCATTGTGTAATTGTTGGATTTTCTGGAGTAGCAGTTAATGTCCCTAAAAAACTGTATTCGGATAATAATGTATATAAATTGTGCGACCATATAAGTCCATATTTGACAGATACTCCAACACTATTTGTGGAGTCAAGAAGTAAACCTTTATGTGATGTGCCGGCAATGAGATTTGGAAGTATGCCAAGAGATGATGGTGGTTTTGTCCTGACGGCAGAGGAAAGAACAGCGTTAATCAAATCAGAACCTTTAGCCGAAAAATGGATAAAGCCATACATAGGGGCAACGGAGTTTTTGAATCATAAGGAACGATATTGTTTGTGGTTAGTTGATGCAAATCCGGCAGAAATAATGAAATGCCCTACTGTAAAAAAACGTGTTGAACATGTAAAAGAAGCAAGACTGGCATCAAAAGCTGAAGGTACTAGAAAATTTGCTGCAACACCAACACTGTTCTGCCAGATTGCGCAACCAAATACAAATTATATTATTGTACCAAAAACTTCATCTGGTAAACGAAGATATATTCCAATGGGATTTATGGATAAAGATACGATTGCTAGTGACTTAGTATTTCTCATTCCAGGAGCTGGCTTATATGAATTTGGTGTACTAATGTCTAATGTTCACAATTCGTGGATGAGACTTGTTGCGGGAAGGTTGAAAAGCGATTTTAGATATGCGAAGGATATTGTGTATAATAATTTCCCATGGTGTAATCCGACGCCAGAGCAGAAGACTAAAGTGGAAGAGACCGCAAAAGGAATTTTAGAAGCTCGTAAATTATTTCCAGAATCTACTTTGGCAAAATTATATGATGATACGTTTATGCCACCAGAACTTAGAAAAGTACATCAATTGAATGATAAAGCTGTTATGGACGCTTATGGTTTTACAAAAGATACAGAAGCATATAAAAGTGAATCGGCTTGTGTGACAGAACTGATGAAGATGTATCAGCTTTTGATGGAAAAATAGAAAGATGAATATGGAGAAGAAGGTATTTATTTTAGCTGAGCATTTAAATGATGAATATGAATTGGATTTTGACATTGATGGGTACACTCATTTAAGAGCATTTCACGCATGCAGACCATTGAAAATTTCAGATTATTTAAATAATGGAATTGAACCCATTTCCTATAGGTCTGCATTGCAGGATGTTAAAGATAGAATTGTTGGTGATTATGTATCTAAGGAAGTGGCTATTTTAGAATTTCAAAAGGAGTGGTCAGAATTTGAAGATATGCACAAAAGAGTATGGTTACAAATGAGCAAGGACTTATTGTTGGGTACTGCAAGCCATTATTTAATATATGGTAGTGAGTTTATTAATACTCTTGCAATGAATTTAGGGTGTCGGAGCAGACTAAAAAAAATTGGTAAGCCTACAATATTTTATTGTGATATTCCTATGGAAGAGATTACATCTATGACATTAAATGAAATTCAAAGCTCTTTTAATGAGGGATATACCGATGATATAGGTTTTTCTGTGGACAGAGTATTGCCACAAAATATTATTGGGTATGAGCATCCAACAAAGAGATTAACTGATCCATATGGTGGTAGTTATAAGCCTAATTAATGCAAGAATGGAAATCACGTTATGGAATTTGAAAAAGATGCAAAATAAATAGCACATGATAAGGAGAGGCATATGGCGCAAAAAACCTATAACTTTGAAAAGCTTACACCTAACAAAGAAGCAGATATATCAGTATATGAAGAAGCAATTGAATTTGTATTTGATAATTCTGATGTTACAAATATAGCTATTTCTGGAGCTTATGGTGCTGGTAAAAGTAGTGTTATAGAATCATATGAGAAAAAACATTATGATAAAAATTTTTTGCATATTTCTTTGGCTCATTTTGAACCCGCAGAAGACAATAATTCAGAGGATACTGTGAAAGAAACTACTCTTGAGGGAAAAATATTAAATCAGTTAATACACCAGATCCCCGTAGATAGAATACCACAAACAAATTTCCGAGTAAAAAAGGATGTCGGTCGGAAGAATATAATTTTTATTACGATACTGTTATGTGTGTTGCTTGGTAGCATATCATTTATATCATTTTCGAGTAAAATTCAAGGTTGGGTAGATAAATTATGTGAGGGAATATTAAAAAGTTTATTAACTATCCTGACGAATGATTATGTTGTTATTTTTGCAGTTATCATGTGTGCTATTAGTATATTTATTTGTATATATAATGCTGTTAAAGTGCAAAAAAATAAAAATCTATTTCATAAGGTTACAGTACAAGGAAATACTATTGAAATATTTGAAAATAAAGATGAATCATACTTTGATAAGTATCTTAATGAAGTACTTTATCTTTTTGAACAAGTAGAAGCAGATGTAATTGTATTTGAAGATATGGATAGATTTAATTCCAATGTTATTTTTGAACGTTTAAGAGAGGTAAATAATTTAGTTAATATACATAAATTTAATAAGTTTAAAAATAAAAAGCAATGCATAATTTGTTAAGTTTATTATAGAAGTACAGGATAAAAACAGCAAAATTATGCCATTGGCAGAGATGATGATATTAAGAAATTTAATGGACAATAGGAAAGAGCAGTTATCAGATCTGTCAAGGAATATATGCTGACAGCTAAAGTTTATGAGGCGTTAAAATCAGATGTGGAATATACAAGGGATAAAATGGTTCAGTATATCAAGACTAAAAATATGATTTTAGAATAGTTACAGACAAATGATCAGATAACATCTGCCAAGATTCAGGAGATGCGCGGATTTATTAAGCAGCAGGCGAGAAGTGTCATTGATAAAATGAGTAGTGAGAAATTGATAGATTTAATGGGAAAAGGACCAGCAACCAGATATGTTTTATATAAAGGATTGAGTGATAATTGAGTTTTATTTTATAAAAAACTCAATTATCACTCAATTGAAATGAAATGTTATGTAGGATGACATGGCAGTTGAGAACATATTACTATTTTTAGAGGAGTGGCGGATGATAATGAAAAAATCAGAAAAATGGAAAACAATTTTTAAAAGTAAAAGCCTGATATACATTGTAATTGTATTTGCAGTTGCTCCAGTGGTGATTAATCTAGGACTAGTGTTTACAGATATCATATATGAGAAGACGGGAAATACATTAACTGCAAAGGGATTAAATAATGCAGAATGGTTAGGCTTTTGGAAACAGTATTTGGCTATTGCAATTTCTTTTGTTGGATTATGCGTGGCATATGTTTCTTCCAACACGGACAGAAAGCATAAACTGCAGGAAGAACAAGCACAACAATATTTGGAGGAAGTAAGGCAGGAAGAAAATGTTTTGGTTGATGTAACACAAGGTTTTAATACCAGTATAGTTTATAAAGCACTATTACAACAGTCGAAGTCCGCTAATATCTATGATGGCAGAATGATGTTGACAAATGCTAGAGCTAATATGGATCAAATGCATATAAAATTTGAAATATTAACAGAATTGTGTGATGATTTTAAAAAGTGTGAGAACTGTAGGTATTTACCTTGCATAGATAGAAAAGTTATGATTGAATTAAGAGACTTATTTTATGATATAGAAAAACATTATTTTAATATGCTTGATATAGGTGAGAGTTTTCTTGAATGCTTAGATAAAGAGCAAGAACGAATAAAATTGTTGGAAACAGAAACAAAAATACAAAATAATACAGAAGAACTTATAGAATTATATAAAAATCAGGGATTAACTGACAATGTATATTTATCACAACAAGATTTGCAGAGTATTAAGAAACAGATAAAAAATCTCGAAAAATCAAAATTGAGATTAGAGGAAATGAATAAAGCTATATCAGAGATACAAAAAGAGATAGATTACATAAATAAGGATGCACGTCCGAAATTTATCAGATATTGCAAAATATATATTGACATGAAAAAGGAACATGCCAGAGAGTTAAGAAAAACAGGGAATATTCAGTACAATAAGATGAATGAAAAATTGTAAGATAAACAGGAGGTTCAAAATGTTATTTTTATGTTATCCCAAATGTTCAACATGTCAGAAAGCGAGGAAATGGCTTGATGAACATGGTATAAAGTATACAGAACGTCACATTGTGGAGAAAAATCCAACATATGATGAATTAAAGGCGTGGTATCAGCAGAGCGGTCTGCCAATAAAGAAGTTTTTTAATACAAGTGGTTTGGTCTATAAAGAAATGCAATTAAAGGATAAGCTAACATCAATGAGTGAAGAGGAACAGTTAATGTTGCTTGCTACGCATGGAATGTTGGTAAAGCGTCCAATGATGATAACTCATGATATTGTGTTAGTTGGATTTAAGGAAGCTGATTGGGAAGAAGCTCTTTTATGAGCAAAGAATTACAGATAAGAAATAGCACTGTTGATTTCTTGGTTTTCACACGAGATGCAGGAGAAGACGGAATAGAAGTCAGGGTTCAGAATGGCGATGTATGGCTTACGCAGAAAGCAATTTCGTAGCTTTTTGATGTAGATAGAAGTGTGATTACAAAACATCTGAGCAATATTTTTAAAGAGGGAGAATTAGATGAAAATTCAGTTTGTGCAAAATTTGCACAAACTGCGGATGATGGGAAAACATACAATTATAAGTTCTATTCATTAGCAGCTATTATTGCTGTGGGGTATCGAATTAATTCAGAACGGGCAACGCAGTTCAAGACATGGGCAACCAAAGTGTTGGATACATTTACAAAGCAGGGTTATGTTCTTGATAAAAGCAGATTGATTAATGGACAGATTTTCGACGAAGATTATTTTGAGCATCTTATTGCTAAGATTCAGGAAATCAGAGCAAGTGAGAGAAGATTTTACCAGAAAATCACAGATATATATGGGTGATATGGAAAAGGATATCAGGACACACCCTATTCATGTTGTGAAATGGAACGGAACAAAATGGAAGAATTATATTTGTTATAGGGATTATCTTAATGCTAGAAGGTAGCTTTGCAGTATCAGAAGTTAAAGGAAGAACTGGAAAGTAAGTATGCAGATGATAGGGTAGCATACACTAATGGAAAACAAGATATGATAGACGTTATTCTTGATAACCAAGCTGACTTGAAAAAGTAAATTTCAGTGCAAGAGTAAATTCCATCGGCTTTTAAATTTTGCTGATTTTGCAGGAGTTTTTTTAACAAAATCTCTTGCTTTCTGTTATAATTAAGCTAGCTTATCGAAATTTTGTTGTTTTTATGGCATGAAAAACAGGCTACTGGAATTCGGTGTGTCAGACTAAATTCCACCAGCCACATTTAAAAAATGTGAAATGTTTACTTCCAGTCTGACAGCAGATTTCGATCAGTTAATTAGTTACTTCTTAAAGCGTATCAGCTTAGGCGTTAAATTGACTTCATCTGGTGAAATCGGCTTGAGCTGAAAGGCTTTAAGAACATCTTCTCCAAGTGTTTCCAGGGCAGCATCATACGGCGTTTTGCCGTCAAGGCTTTCTCTTGGGGTAGAGTTTATGTGATTCACAATAAGATTGACATCCCATTGGGTTAGAAATTCAAAGGATGTTCCTTTAGGCAATATCATGCGGAGCATGGTATGCGCCTGTTCGATGGTTCCTTTTTGTCCGCTACGCATTGGATCACAGTAATAAATGCTGCTTCTTTGTATGCCGGTAATTCCAGTTTCTAATTCTTCTGGGTTCCCAAATTCAGAGCCACGGTCGGTTAAGATATTTTCAAAAACAGATGTAAATTCATACGTTCCCATACGTTTTTCCAAACGGTCAAATACAGCACGGACGGCACCTTTTGTGCACCGGTTAATAAGAAATGCAAGAAACAGTTTTTCCTCTGTAAAGATCATGGTTAACAGCGTTTTCTGGGAGTCCCTTGATGACTTTACTGTGTCCATTTGTACATAAGAATTTAATTCCAAAGAACAGAAGTCTGCATAGGTTCTGTTGGTAAATACTTCGCGGTCTTTGATCTGTGTTTTGTGGCACTTTCTTGGTTTGAATTTTGCCTGCCTTTTCAGATCCACATTTCTGGCTGTGAACAGTCCCTTATCGATGTATGTGTACATGGAGCGGACAGACATATCCAGTTCCGGATGATTGATCAGGATCTGATAGGGTGACTGTCCCTGTGCGATCAACGGAGTAACAATCTGGTCTTTTTGGTGCAGCTGATGCCGGGGCATATTTATCCCGGCACGGGAACTACTTAATAATTCGCGGTACTTACGGTCGGCAAAACGGGCATCATAGCGGTATTTATGGGCAATGGTACAATGATTGATTTTCATTGGACAGCCATTACATACATAAGGCGCCTTATCAAGTCTGCAGCACCGTTCCTTTTCGAAATCCTTACAGGTTTGGTTGCAGGTTGGACAGGATGTACATTTAATGCCGCAGAGCATGATTTTTCCACAGGCATTTGTTTTTTTACAGTGATAGCGGTGTACACAAAAGTTTTTGGAATTGTAGAAAGTTCCTTTGTGGTACCAGTCAGAAAGGCGTCGTGATTTAACCTCTTTTGAGATGGTTGTAGGATCTTTACAAAGGAATGCCGCAATGTCTTTAAAAGTCGCACCTTTGGATAATTCGTTTTCGATGTAGATACGGTCATTAAGTGTTAGATGTTTCTGGTTTCCAGGGATATATTTACTCATGATAATTCTCCTTCTACTGCTGTCAGAAGGAACTTTTACAATAACACTGATGTATGAAAGAGTAAATATCTACTGTGCAGGACTAAATTCTACCGCCCTGTAGGGCAGTGGAATTTAAAATTTCATTTTAGGTGATATAAAACAACATTCACAGTAGATTGACTTTTAGCATACGATAGTGTATATTTAAATTACAAAGAGAAGATACTACAGTCGGAACGGAGACTTAAAACCCGTTTCCAGTGGTCGGGATGAAGACCTAAAACTCATTCCCATTACAGAGTAAACTGCTAAAAATCAAAGGCGGATGGCTTCGGTCATCCGTCTTTCTTTAACCAAGGAGATAAAATGGCAGAGGAAAGTTTTAAGGAACGTGCCCGACAGGAAATGATAAAAGCTGCAAAACAGTATAAGGACATCTATGTTGATTATGAGTATCTAATTTGCTCGGTAACATTTGAGAAAAATGATTATTATATAATTGCTGCAGAGGAAGATAATTTTCAGCATTTAACAGGTGTGCAGTCAAAGATAGATGCTAAGACATTTTTCCGCAAATGTTATGATGGAACGCTTGCGGAAGTGGACTTTGATTTTGCAAAAGCAGGACACAATGAGAAGTCGGCAAAAGGTACAGTAAGAAGAAAAATACAGGTTTTGCCGGATATGATGACACTAATGAAATCGGATGTTCAAGTAGAAGAAGGCTTTCGGAAAAATCGGGTAGTGTGTTCGCTGGCAACAGCGGATGGAAACTGCACATTAGGTTTTTCAGAATCAAAGAAAGCACGTCCGAAGTCCTTGATAAAAGGAAATGAATTGAAGAATCCGGGGACTGTAGATTTGATTCTAAGAAAAACAACTGGAAGTTTATTCTTTGATGAAATTATTGTTGGAGATACAGCAATGCTTAAGCAGTTCAGAGAAAAAATTGAGGATATTGTGTCAGCAAAGTTGTTTGAAGATGTAACAGGAGAATAAGACATATGAATGATGAAGATCATGTTTTGTTAAGTGAAAAATTAGAAGATCAGCTTAAGGCTGTAGAGTGGGCGCATGAACAGAAGAAAATTCTTGATGACAAAAGCAGACGTATCGCAGATGCACTCATGGAAAAAATGATACCTTTGATAATGAAGAATAGTGTACAGAAATAGCGTGGGTACAATTTGGGTACACCAGAAATGCAACTATATAAATAACATACAAAACCGTATCAAAATGATATGGTTTTGCAATATAATAACAGCAGATTTATGTGAAAAATTGAACCCGAAAAAGAGTTTGAATAACGGATTAAAATGCCGAAAGCCTGTATTTATGCGGGTTTCCGGCATTTGTTTTATCAAAAGGCTCTAGTTTGGCTCTATTTGTGGGAACAATAAATGATAAATGGAAGAAATTTAATAAGGAGCATTATATGACCAAAGTGAATTTTTATGATAGCATTGATGATTCAATGCTAAAGTTTGCAGTTATTATTGCAAAACATAATGGAAAATGGGTATTCTGTAAGCATAGAGAAAGAAGTACATGGGAAGTGCCAGGAGGACATAGAGAACAAGGTGAGGATATTCTTGAAACAGCAAAGAGAGAATTGTATGAGGAAACAGGAGCCATTAATTTTGAGATAAATCCGATATGTATTTATTCTGTGACGGTGCCAGACAACTTTAAGGGGAAAGAAACCTTTGGAAAGTTATTTTTCGCGGAGATACATACGTTTGAAAAAGATTTACATAGTGAGATAGAGAAAATAGCAATTATGAATGAACTACCGCTTAATTGGACATATCCGGAAATTCAACCAAGACTGATGGAAGAAGCGAGACAAAGAGGATTTTTGCCTAAGAAGGATGAAATAAAATGGTTATTTTTTGATGTTGGTTCGACGCTGGTTGATGAAAGTAGCGTTTATGAAGATAGGATGAAAAAAATAGCTGAATTATCTGGTATAACTCCGCAACAAATTTATGAACATGCGATATCATTGTACAGGAGAAATAAAAAAGGTGATTTAGAGATAGCAAAACAATTGGGGATAGAACTACCTAAATGGGAATCACAATATGAAAAGCTGTATACAGATTCAGAAGATTGCCTGAAAAGGTTAAGCAGAAATTATGAAATTGGTATAATCGCAAACCAACCATTAGGAACTTCTGAAAGATTAGAAAATCTCGGAGTGCGAAAATATATTGATTTAGTCATTGCATCAGCAGAAGAAGGTGTTTCAAAACCGGACAGACGTATATTTGAAATTGCTTTGGAAAGAAGTGGCTGTAAGCCGGAAAATGCTGTAATGATTGGTGACCGCATTGATAATGATATTGTACCAGCAAAACAGTTAGGAATGAAAACGATATGGATAAAACAGGGATTTGGAAGTTTGTGGACTGTAATGGACGAGAGTGAAAAAGCCGATATTGAAGTTAATAACTTATCTGACATTTTGAATTATCTATAGGAGGGAAAGTGAATGTTCAAGGTTGCTATACTACAAAAACGTTCTATTAATGAACAAATAGATAAGAATATTGAAACTATCATTATGGCAATGGAAGAGGCTTCGGAAAACCATGCAGATATTCTATTGTTGCCAGAATGTTTTATTACAGGATATGATTTGCCTATGTCATATGAAAAAAGCATTGCAGATAATGATATAAGAATTGCCAAAATATGTGAGAATGCTAAAAAATATAAAATAGGCGTAGTACTTACTGCGTTTACAAAAGGTAGTAAGCAGCCACAGAACTCAGCCTTTGTTATCAATAAATCGGGCAATATATTGATGAAATACTCTAAGGTGCATACCTGTGATTTCGCAGATGAAAGAGATGTTGAATCAGGGAAAGAATTTAAGGTGTGTGATTTTGAAGGAATACAATTAGGTATTATGATTTGTTATGACAGAGAGTTCCCAGAAAGTGCAAGAATACTGATGTTAAAAGCTTCCTGTATAATTTAAATAGGTCAAGAGATTGACGAAAAAAATACCTCAAGTAAAATTAGATTATTACTGACCGGCAAGTTGGTAAAATCTAACGAATACAAGAGGTATCTACAATGCATATTAAAGGCTCAAAGAAGAAAAATCAAGTTTTATCAGTAAATATTTTTGAACAGCAGGAGATTATTGCAAAAGCTGATGCTATTAAGGCAGAGTTAAAAGCATCTACCTGGCATGAGTTGGAAACCAAAGGTAAGTTTGACAAAAACGATAAGCTTTCATTCGTCAGTGCTATAAGAAAGAAGGCTGATTATGAATACAGATATTACAAAGCAAATGGAAATGCTACTGTACAGAACCGAAGATGACAATGTAATAGTCAGTGCCTTAATAAAAGATGAAATGATATGGCTGACACAAAAAGCCATGGCTGAATTGTTTGGTATTGACAAGTCGGGCATCAGTCGCCATTTAGCAAAGATTTTTGAATCCAGTGAGTTGGATGAGGAAGTGGTTGTTGCAAAAATTGCAACAACCACTCAGCACGGAGCAATGCAGGATAAAACGCAGACTATTCCTACCAATTATTACAATCTGGATGCTATTATTTCCGTTGGTTACAGAGTTAACTCCATTCAGGCAACCAGATTCCGTATATGGGCAACCGGAATTTTGAAAGAATATATGATAAAGGGCTTTGCTATGGATGATGAACGCCTGAAACAGGGTAAAACAGCGGCTGAAATCGTCTATAATCAAGCTGACCACACCAAGGAAAATATGGGCTTGACCACATGGAAAAATGCTCCCGATGGTCGTATTCTCAAATCTGATACTCCGATTGCCAAAAACTATTTGGACGAAAAACAGATTCGCCAGTTGGAACGTGCTGTTACAGGGTATTTTGATTATATAGAGGATTTGATTGAACGTGAAAACGTCTTTACTATGGAGGAATTTTCAAAAAGCGTGAACGAGTTCCTTGCGTTCCGCAGGTATGATATTTTAAAGGATAATGGGCGTGTTTCCCATAAGCAGGCAGTTGAGAAAGCATATCAGGAATATGATATTTTTAACAAGACACAGCCGATAGAATCTGATTTTGATAAGATAGTAAAAGGATTGGAAAAGAAAGAATAATTACTTTTTTGGATTATGTGATTATGATACAATTACGGAAAATAGTGTTTTATGAATCTGATCAATCGAATTTTTTGTGTAAAGGAGAACTTTATGAAAAAGATATTAGTGACAGGCGGAACAACTTTTGTAAGTAAATATGTGGCAGAATATTTTGTGAATGTGGGTTATGAAGTTTTTGTACTTAACAGAAATTCTAAGCCACAAGTTCAGGGTGTAAAACTCATTGAAGGAGATAGGCATAATTTGGGTGGTGTATTAAAGGATACATTCTTTGATGTTGTAGCGGATATAACAGCCTATAATGATAACGATATAATTGATTTTGTTAGGGAATTGGGTTCTTTTGATCAGTATATTATGATTAGTTCAAGTGCTGTTTATCCTGAGTATGGTGTTCAGCCATTCCTGGAAGAATCAGAGAAATCCGAAAATAAATTTTGGGGTTCATATGGAACCGATAAAATAGCAGCTGAAAAGGCATTACTTGAAAGAGTGAAAGATGCATATATATTAAGACCGCCTTATTTATATGGACCAATGAATAACGTGTATAGAGAGGCTTTTGTATTTGATTGCGCCTTGGCGGACAGAAAATTCTATTTACCTAAAGATGGCAGTATGAAATTACAATTCTTTCATGTAAAAGATTTATGCAGGTTGATGGAGGTAATAATTAAAGACAAGCCACAAGAGCGTATTTTAAATGTTGGTAATGTTGAAGCAGTTTCTATTAAAGATTGGGTCACAAAATGCTATGAAAGCTTAGGAAAAATACCGGATTTTGTAAATGTTTATGAAGATATTGAACAGCGAAATTATTTCAGTTTTTACAACTATGAGTACTATTTGGATGTATCGCGTCAAAACAAAATATACCCAGAAACCATATCATTAGAAGACGGATTGAGGGATAGTGTTAAATGGTATTTGGAACATAGCACAGAAGTTAATAAGAAACCTTATTTTAAATATATAAATGAAAATCTAGTGGAGGATTAATTACAAAAGCTATCAAAGATTATCAGCGATTAAAGAAAGATGAAGCAGATCGGTTAGCGATTGGATGGGATGTAAAGAGAGAACTTTCAAAAATAAACTATCGTATCCACACGGATGCAGTAAAAGAATTTTTGATAAGTTTCATTTGAAAATGGGGTTTGCGGAAGCAAATAGAATTATTTGTTTTACGAAAAGGTTAACAGATTTAGAGGAGTAGTATGTGATGGCGAAAAACTATGAATATAAAAAAGCAACCATAGCAGACATTGATGAACTTGTAAGGACTAGAATTATCGTCCTTCGTACTGCCAATAAACTATCGAATGATGTGGATATGTCATTGGTGGAAAAAGAATCCTATGAATATTATAAGAACGCATTAGAAACTAGTGAGCATATTGCATATCTGGTGTATGATAACGAAACCTTTATTGGCGCTGGTGGTGTAAGTTTTTATCAGGTTATGCCGACATATCATAATCCAACAGGTAAAAAGGCTTATATTATGAATATGTATACGGCACCGGCATATCGGAGACAGGGGATTGCATTTCATACATTAGATTTACTGGTAAAGGTTATAAGGAAACAGGGCGTATCACAGATTACTTTAGAGGCGACAGAGATGGGACGACCATTGTATGAAAAATATGGATTCGTAAAAATGGAAGATGAAATGGAGCTGATCAAATGACAAGAGTTTATTTCGTGCGTCACGCACAGCCGGAACACGAATGGGAAGAAGACAGGACAAGACCTTTGACGGAAGAGGGTAAGAAAGATTCTGCAATTGTGCTGGAATTTTTGAAGGATAAGAAAATAGATGCGTTTTATTGTAGTTCGTATAAACGTAGTATGGATACCATTGCAGAGGCAGCAGATTTTTTCACAAAAAAGATTATAACAGATGAGAGATTGAGGGAGCGTGAAAAGGGACTTGATGGAAACAATCACGGAATGTTCCAGAAACGATGGGCTGATCATAATTATCATGAAGAAGGTGGGGAGTCCATTGCTATGGTGCAAAAACGTAACATAGAGGCACTGAATGAGATTTTATCAGATAATACGGATAAAGATATTGTTATAGGAACCCATGGTACTGCCCTTAGTACGATATTGAATTTTTATGATAGTAATTTTGGCTGTGAAGATTTTCTGCGAATTATAGATTGGATGCCATATATTATCGAACTGGACTTTGAAAGCAACTGTAACGAAATGGAATCTGAATGTCCAATTTACAGTTTTAAGTTGATTGCCAAACAGGAACATTGTTATATAGAGAAGGAATTTAAGGGGAAGCAGCGTGCGGATAAAAATTAATATTGTTTTATCTAAGGAAGGATTGTAGTTATGCAATATGCAAGAAAATTAAGAAAAGGTGACAAAGTAGCGATTGTAAGCTTGTCAAGTGGAATGCTTGGTGAAGAATTCTGCAGTCATAATATTGAGATTGGCGTAAAGAGATTAAAAGAATATGGTTTGGAGCCGGTATTTAT
>ULWX01043027.1_pt1 | contig 32138 bp, 25 predicted proteins | sample 1960851 | NCBI WGS metagenome assembly ULWX01 (sample SAMEA4835826, study PRJEB28245) | human gut metagenome | biome: gut microbiome; material: fecal sample | place: Denmark | collected 2008 | reverse complement strand
TGTAGGGAAACGCTAAAAAACAGAATCCCCTTCCATCTCTTTCAGCGAAAGCGAATGGAAGGGGAAACTTATCACAAAAACTGGTTAGGAAACTTTAGAAACGACGTCCGCCACCAAAACCACCGGGACGACCACCAGGTCCGCCGGGACCTCCATGACCACCGAATCCACCTCTACCCTGCATCTTTTCACGGGCAGCCTTGCTACCGAAGATATTCAGACGATAGATGAAGTGTACCATGCAATAACTATTGATACCATTATATTCGGAAACCGAACGGCCATCTGCTGTTAATGAACGGCTAATGTTACTTTGCTGTTTCAAAATGTCATAGAGTTCAAGGCTGATAGTAGCCGCGCCTTTCAGGAAGGTTTGCGAAAGCTGTGCATTCCAGATCAATTCATTACGGTTCATACTGGCATCTGTATAACCACGACGGCTCTGATTAGCAATATTAGTAGTGAAAGTCATGTTCCAGGGAGCCATCAACTGAGTATTGGCACCATAAGAGAACGTGTAAGGTTCCTGATTATTCTCTGGACGCAGTTTACTACGCTCAGCAGTATAAGAGATAGAACCATTCAGGCCGAATTCGAACCAGTCGTTACGGTAAGCACCATTCAAACGCTCACTCAACGTCAACCCTGTTGTCTTATTCTTATCATCCACTTTGGTATCCTGATTATATAAAAATGCCACATTATTCTGGTAATTGACATTGGTGAATGAGTTGATAGTGTACTTCTTATTCTTCAATGCGGTATTGAAACCAAACATACCGAAAGCACTCCAGTTACCATTGATATTCTTCGGTGTAGTAGTACGCGCACCGGTTTGATCATCGTATTCGGTACTGTTACTGATGCTGTTCTGCGTAGCCGAGAAGCTGGCATGAGTCATGATACCCCGCTGGAGTTCTGCATTATACGTATTGTAGAACAAACGCATAGAGTGCGTGAACGAAGGTTTCAAACCCGGATTACCGACACGGATATTCAGCGGATTAGAGTTGTCTACAATCGGCAACAAGTTCTCCATGCTGGGCTGGCCGGTACGTCCACGATAGTTGAAGCGCAACTGGCTTACTTTCGAGAAACGGTAACGGAAATCAATATTCGGAGCAAAGTTGAATACCGAACGCGTCGTATCAATCATATAGTCTCCTTTCTTATAAGACAGTTTTGAGTTCTGCGGTTGGAAAGAAATACCGGTACTCAACTGGTACTTCTCACGGATGAAACGCAAGGATACAGAAGCATCATGGTTGTAGTATCTGTACTCGGCATACTTACCTAAACTATCTACCGCATGATTCTGATAGCCCACTGGCAACGGGTCGCCAATTCCCCACTCTGGATTGATCTTGTATAAGTCGAAAGTCGTCTTGTCACTCTCACTGTACTTATACTGGAACTGATAACTGAACTGCAAGAAAGTAGCCCGTGCAATCGGTTCACTATACGTAACCTGTGCACTATAACTATAATTATTCGTCGGCGTAGTGATATACTGGTTACGGATCAACGTAGAGTCCGGGTTTGTAGGAATCTGATAATAACGTGTCATCGACTCCGTATACTGGTTATTGTCATTATCTCCATAACCAAAGCGTCCGCGGAATGTAACATTACGTCCCTTATCATTCAGTTTGCGATTGATCTGCAAAGTAGCATCCGTTGAAACGGTCTTGCTATCGGAAAGTGAACCCGTGTTTGTAGCATTCACACGAATATCCTTCAACGGGTCTTCATTATTTATCACATCAAAATCAAGATAGTCATTCGGGTTAGTAACCAGACTGTAAGGATCCGCATTGAAGGTTCCCGACAAGGAACTGGAAGAATTATCCGTCTTTCCATAAGAGAAGTTCGGACGGAAGATGATATTCGTCATTGAATCCGGCTTCCACTCCAAACGGAAATCAGCATTAAATGTCGAATTCTTGTTCCTGTTGAGAGAGTTTGAATTGGAATATGAATTACCATTCTGTAAGAAACGCTCGGATGAGTTGACATTGGCAATGTCAGCATCATTGTAGTTGTAACGGGCACTACCGCCTAACTCCAATTTAGCAGTTTCGGTAGCAAAGTTAAGTCCCAGTTCCTTAGGAGCATTCAAACCATTGTTACGACGCCAACGCGGGCCACCGCCACCACCGGAAAAGCCCTGATTATTCACATTGTTGGCAGAGGCAATAAGAGAAACTTGTGTATTATCCACAAAGCGGTTCAACATCAAACGTCCTGCATAACGATCTTCAGTACCTACGGCAGCATCGGCATTACCGAACCAACCCTGATTCATACCTTTCTTAACAGTCAGGTCGAGCACGGTTTCTTCTTCACCGTCATCAATACCTGTGATACGTGCCAGGTCCGATTTCTTATCATAAGTCTTCAACCGGTCAATCATGTCCACCGGTAAATTCTTCAAACCCGTCTTCACGTCTCCACCGAAGAATTCCTTTCCGTCTACCATGATCTTCTTCAGGTCCTTACCATTAATTTTCACGTTACCATCGTCATCAATCTCGGCACCGGGAAGTTTCTTCACCAATTCTTCCAGCATGGCTCCTTCGGGGGTACGATAAGCTGACGAATTATACATTAATGTATCTTCACTGACAGTGACTTGTGGAGCTTCTGCGGTAACCACCGCTTCTGCCAGCATCACGGCATCTGTCTTCAGAGCCAGCGTACCTACATTCTTATTGGGGTTTTGAGCCGACAGTTGCAAAGGAAGCATTGTCGGTTGGAAGCCGATATAGGAAACTTTCAATACATACTTCCCAGCCTTTACTTTGGGCAGGGTAAAATATCCCTGTGCTGTAGTGGCGATACCCGCCGCAAATGCACTGTCAGGTAACGAAAGTAACTGTACTGTGGCTTGTACTGCGGGCTCTTTCGTGTCATCCTCGATGACACGCCCCGCTACGGTAATGTTCTTAGTCTGTGAGAAAACGGAAAGTGTGGTTGTCAGCAATAACACTGTTCCGATGATTACTTTTTTCATGCGCCTGTTTTTTATGAAACAAAATGTCTGTTTTTACACTGTTTCATTTGACAAGCTTTCAATGGAAAAGTTTAATGAGGATTAAATAAAATATCCTAATTATCGACGATCTCGCTTAAATAACCGATCAACCGTCGCTTTTTTTATACCAAATTCCAAGCAAAGAATATTCAGTATAAGGAAGATCAAAAAGGAGGAAGTATCCACACTCATGATGTCACCTTTCCATACCCGGTAGAGCATACCGCCAAAGATAAATAACACCGTCAGGAATATGGCATTACGGGTAGCCTTATTGCGTATCTGTTCGGTTTCCTTGCTTTCATTCTTTGTAAAAGCAAACAGAATCATCATCGCGCCCAGCATCATCAGTAGCTTGGAGCACTCTTTATAAAACAAAAGGTTACCATCCGTCATTTTCCCTATCATCAACATCAGGAAAGGGAGAAACAATGCCAATGCTATCACAAAATATCCTAACGGACGGCAATATACCGGTAATAATGCTTTCATTTTTTTATAAATTATAAGTTATGAAGTCTGAAATATTTATCCAAGTGATGTAAGTTTTATGATTTGCAAAGATACTTCTTTCGCAGAGAAATCCTATCTTTAAAGAAGATAAGCTGCATCTCAGCATAACTTTTTCATGTCGGTATGGAAGTTTTGCACTTGATTTGCATTATCTTTGCAGAGCAAAAAAAGACAAATACATCATGAGTAAACAAGAAGTAATCCTCTTCGAAGAACTGGAAAGCAGCTTAACAACTGCCATTGGGAACTGCCCCCATGACAAGCTCTTTATCCTGACTGACGAGCATACACATCGCCTTTGCTTGCCACAACTCAGCAACATTCCGACATTGAAAGAAGCAACGGAAATCATTATCGGTGCCGAAGATATACACAAGAACCTCGAAACCCTGGCTTCCGTCTGGCAAGCCCTGAGTGAAAAAGGAGCAACGCGCCATTCATTGCTTATCAATCTGGGAGGTGGCATGGTGACCGACCTGGGTGGTTTCGCCGCCTCTACATTTAAGCGGGGCATTGCTTATATCAATATCCCTACTACCCTGCTGGCTATGGTAGATGCTTCCGTAGGAGGCAAGACAGGTATCAACTTCAACGGGCTGAAGAATGAAATCGGCGTCTTCGCTCCTGCCGCCAGCGTACTCCTTGAAACAGAATTTCTGCGCAGCCTCGATGCCCATAACTTCTTCTCCGGTTATGCCGAAATGTTGAAGCACGGACTGATCAGCACTCCGGAACATCTGGCGGAATTATTGGCTTTTGATACGGACAAGATAGATTACGCAGCCCTGAAGTCAATGGTAGGTCGCTCCGTACAAGTAAAAGAAAACATCGTGGAACAAGATCCGCTGGAACACGGCATCCGCAAGGCCCTGAACCTGGGACATACCGTAGGGCATGCTTTCGAAAGCCTTGCCCTTGCCGAAGGACGCCCTGTGCTGCATGGCTATGCCGTTGCCTGGGGAATTGTTTGCGAACTGTACCTTTCTTATATAAAAGTAGGCTTTCCAAAAGACAAAATGCGCCAAACCATTCAGTTCGTAAAAGAGAACTACGGTGGTTTTGCCTTTAACTGTAAGCAGTACGACCAACTTTATGAACTGATGAAGCACGATAAGAAGAATACCTCCGGTGTCATTAACTTTACGCTATTGAAAGAAGTCGGAGACATTTGTCTGAACCAGACGGCTGATAAAGATACGATATTCGAAATGTTCGATTTCTATAGAGAGTGCATGTAACGACTTTTACCTCAGCATATAAAAAAAATGTCTTGAAGGATAAAAGGTGTTGTCTTGAAGGATAAAAGGTGTTGTCTTGAAGGATAAGGGAGTCGTCTTGAAGGATAAAAGGTGTTGTCTTGAGGAGCAATATCTTTTCAAAGAATGTCTTTCAGCATCCCCTCAAGCATAATACACCGAAGGAATATCAGTGATTAAGATTCCGTATTGCATTGAAAAATTTTGCAGACATTCTTAAACACGTCTATTAGGGACAAACCCATTATAACAAATAAGGTAGGACAACTATTGCCCTAGCCATGTTTTAAGTGCCCTGTTAAAAACCTTATTCTTGTTTTTATAATATCATACCAAGAACTATTTTCAAAACACAGCAGCTAATTTCTTTATATTGTTTAGCTTTTCACCCAAAGAGTCATTCTTTCGTGCTACCTGTATATTGTAATCCGTCTGCATTCTTACAAGCAAATCAGCATTGATACTCAAAGCTGCCTCTAAAAGCAAGGCAAATTCTGTTGTTATGTAAATTATTTGCTGCTATACCCATAGTTCCTCCTATTTATAATGATTTGTAATATCCACCAAAGAGCATATCTCTATGACTGCTTGATTACCCGCATTAGCTATTTCCCGAAATTCAAGCTTATATTGGCCGTTGATACGTAAAAAAGAAAGTCCTTTTTTATCACCTTTCATCGGTTTTTCCTTTTTCATAAAGTTCTGCCAAATACTCCTTTTCAAATTCTACATCCATATAACTACTCTTCGGTGATGCAAATTTAGATATAAATGCGAATCAGTAGTTGAATTATAAATCAAGATTTATATGCCAGTGTTATAAGAAAACAGCTAACGAAGCTGTTTTATCCTATTTAGAGTTTAATCTAAGCAGCACTTCACAACACGATTATATAACACTGATAACAAATAAGATACAGTACAAACAGATATATTTATATATATTTTATCAACGATTTATTTGCAGATTAAAAATAAAGCACTACTTTTGCATCCGCAATTCGGGATGTAGCTCAGCCCGGTAGAGTACGCGTCTGGGGGTAATGAAATGAGCAAAGATTAAAAACATTGCAATATAATATAAGTCAAGGAGTTAAGCTAATACTTAACTCCTTATTTTTTACCTGCGAATAAAATTCGATTAAAGTTTTCGGACAAATTGGTGCAAATACATCCAAAAAGTCACTCAATATTCCTTTTGTATTTATTTGCAATGCCGGATAGAATCAGAAGGCTTCAAATTAAGAACTTCCTCAGCCTCCTCACATCCAAGGTCAGCAGCTTCTTGATAGAAACTATATGCTACCTCTAAGTCAATATCCTCACCATACAAACCTTTATGGTAAATTTCCCCTGTTAAATACAATGCATACGGACTCCTTTTTTCCCTCAAATCAGATAATACACTCAAGGCAGACCGCACACACAATGGTTCTCTTGATTCTCCACCATAAAGAAATAGATTAAAGGCTTCCCACAATGCATCCTCATCAACGAATGCAAGTTCCTTAAATTCATCTTTAGAAAACAATGCTGCACACCTAAAAAACTCGGCAGCCTCCAAAGGGTCTTTCTCTAAATCGGGAGCCCCATACTTATAAAGATACGCAAATGTAATGTCTGCTTTATCATGCCCTAAACTCCTTGCTTGGTTTAAATAGAACATTGCCTTATGCGTATTTTGTTCTACGTTTAGACCTTTCAAATACATCATTCCTAATGTGAAAGCTGCCTCCGAATCTGTATCCGTATTCTTGATGAGATTAAACAACCTACTCTTACAACGACCAACTGTAATGCCATAGGCTTTTGACGTTTCTATTATCATAATTTTATATTTTTAGATTTATACTTTTTAATTTATCACTGCATATCTCGTTTAGAACGAAACATAAACTTAAGGCAAAGGAATTGGTCCGTCACGTATTAAATGATTGTTGCTAAATAATTTTATTTTTCTCATGTTTTCAATATTCTATTCGGTCGTATAACGAAGAAATTGAAAACCATTTCTGTTAATTTCCAGTTAAAAAACATCTATTGGAAGTTAATAAACATCAATACACAATACTGAAGACAACCTTAAAATCAAATGAATTGTTACAGGAAGTTTGCATTTAAAGAATCTTTTACCCCTCTATTAGAAACAAAACCAATATAACAAACAGGGTAGGACAACTATTGCCCTACCCCTATCTTATATGCTCCGTTAGAAGCCTCATTGTTGTTATCTACTTGTATATTGAATATACCTCAATAGGAACTGTATCTACTAAGCCATGTTTTACATAGCTTAAAGAAACAAGTTTTTCATCTACAGTTTTCCAATACAAAGAATACTTTCCTTTTTTCACAATGTTATCCTCAACTATCTTTCTTATTTCTTTAGGTGCTTCTATTTGATTGGAATCATTCCACAACGAACTTCTATATGGATATTTAAAATACAAATAAGAACTTTCTTTTTTATCATAAAGCACAGAACATTCATGCTCTTTTATTTTTAACTTGGGGTGAAATGTCATACTAAAGAACACTTTACCGTTAATGACTTTCGCAGTCTTTCCCCCTGTGCTTGACGGTTCGTATTCTATTCTACCGTGTAATTGCTCATTTTGCAACTCTGCATTCAAAACAACTTCATCTTTTTGAATGACCGTAACCTGTTTATTCGTGTCAATAACAGCAGTATAGGTATGGAAAGAATGAGGCTGTAAATTAAATGATTTAACCTCACCAGCATTGTCGAAGAACTCCTTAACAACTTGTTGTTTTAGACTGTCTTGTAGGAATTGAACGCCATACGGATAAAGTTCTTCGAGTTTATTTCGGGCTGCATTTTCTGCTTCCTGTTTAGCAACTTTTTCTTCTATTCTTTTACGTCTTTCAGGGGTATCTTTTATTGGATAGACAGACAAACTCCCCGAGCCACTTATATGTAGTTCAATCAGCTTATCCTTTTCAAACGTTTCACTTTGCATCTGCCCATAGTTACCAAGGAAACGACTTAGTTTTGTAGAAGTCATTACAATAGCTTCCGTCATGTTTCCAATTTCAAAGCCTGTATAAACATATCTTCCATTATCCATGCCTTTATAACTAAGGCTTAACGAATATTTCACATAGCCATATCTAAACTCTATTCCATAGGAGTTTTTCTTTTCTGAATAACTAATTTCAAGTGTGTTACCACCGTATATCGGTTTACCCGTATAGGGATTAGGGCACAGATAATCAGGATATTCAAAAGTCTTAATAGAAGTGGATTTTTGAGCATAAGTAGAAAGAACCATTATTACGCTCATCAGAAACAGCAAAGTTCGTTTCATAATACTGTGATTTACTTCCCACAGCCTCGACAGGAAAGGTTTGTATAAAAAGGAAAGCGTGAGGCTGTTAGAATTATCTGTTTTAGAGGCTCTGGTAAACCCGTGGTACAAGATAAAACGACACCCCACGCCAAGCCATATATATCACTGATATATACAAGATTAGCATGAGCGTTTGTATCGTCTATCCCCGTACCACATGAAATTTTACCAGAATTTCTAAAACGGGATAAAGCTAAACGCTTCCTTTATTTAATATGTCGTCAACAAGTCTTATCACCTGTTAACGGGACAAATATAACTAAAATCCAGCGTTCTACAAACGTTTTTCGGGATGTCGTGGAACAAATTTACTCATTTATTGATAGTTCACAAGATTTTAGGGAGGGAACTCCGATGAGGTTGTTACATTTCAAAATGTCGTATCTTTTATGGATGCCTCAAAATAGCCTCATCGCCATATCCACCACTCCAACTATATCTTACCATTCGATTATACTTCATCTGTTTTGATGTGATACATGATATTTCCTCTCCCCTATATTGCAAGTCTTCTATGACGTTGTACTCTGTCATCACATAGGATCATCACTATATAGTGGATTTTACGAGTTCTAAATCTTCTTTGACTCTGTCATGTATTAGTTCTATCGATTGTACATTAAGCCTCATCACACAAGGAGCCACATCAAAACCTTAAGTCACTTCTCCGCCCAACTAAGTTACTATATAAAAAGTAACAAAAAGGCAAATATACTTTATAATGAAACCCTTCTTCTAATATTCTCTTTGATATTTTTTCCTAAAAAGCTAGGCTAACCCAAAGTTTTTTTCTTCTTTTGTAAAAAATATATTCATATGGATTTAGAACAAAAAATATTAGCCTACTGTGACGAATACAATATTCCTGTTCACTATCTTTTTGAAATATTGGAAGACCAAAAAGTAGTTCCAATGATAAGAGGAAAAGCGACGGAATATAATGCCTACATTTATTTACAAGAACATTTGGATAAATTCACATGGGATGTTCAAAAATTAAACTTAAATGCCCAAAACAACACAATTGATGAGGATGTAAGTATTACTCACAGAAAAACAGGAATTAGACTAAAAGTTGAATGTAAAAATGCAGTTAGAGGTTCATTTAGCATAGGTAAACGGACTAAGGTCTTGAAAGTTCCTCATTTTAAGGTAAAATGCCATCGTTCTAGGAGTAATATGAAATTAAGTCAAACAACCAACGATAGATATTTAATTGGCGACTTTGATTTATTGGTATGTAATACTTCTAATGCTTTGTACGAAGGAAACACTATTGAAAGTCTCGAATTAATTAACAACAAAGAATTAATTACAGTGTTATATGAATATTATAATGTGAATAATAATAAAGATTTAATTAAAGCCTGCAATAAAGATTGGAGATTTGTAATACCGTCTGACATTGCAGAAAATGACAACTCAATCCCAAGAACACCGTATGTTGCCTTAAAAAACGACATTCACTGGACCTCTATTAACAATCTCAACGATAGATTATTGCGAATAGTTACTACCAAAAGAAATGAAAGCAAAAAAAAGAAATAAAAACAACAGCATTAAAGATTTCATTCTCAACTACTCTAAATAGTTGAGAATGAATAATTCTTTTCCTTTATACCTTTTGCCTTTTTTATCCGTTTTTTCTTTTTGATCATCGGTACGTTGAATACAATAATTCCATTCTTTATCATACATTTCTCTAGCCCAAGAATATAAATTTCTAACATCTTGCACATTATCATAAGTAATAAAAATATTCAACCTATTTCTATTATTCTTCAAACATTCTAAGAGCCTGTAATGATCATCCCTTGAGAAAAAGTACTGGTAAAATTTATCTTGATCAGCATTAAAATATGGAGGGTCAACGAATAGCAATGAACCATTGGGAGCCTGGTTAATCACAGTCTCAAAATCCCAACATGTAAGCCTAACCCCTTGTAGTTTTTGACTTGTTCGCAAAATATTATTTCCCCAATTCTTAGGCTGCATAGAATATTTATCTCCATACCCCCAATACATATTCTGACGATTCATTATACCACTATAAGATGTTCGATTAAGATAATACCACCTTAAAGCTTTTTCTAAATCACTTTGAGGAACATACTCATTTTTAAAGAATGTATGCAATTCTTTTAATGCAGGCATAGGGTCTCCTACTTTAACATTAGAAACTAGTTTTGCTGGAATTCTACTAATACGACTATTGCGTCTCTTTAATAAATCTATAAGTTCATTGGGCTGATCTCTTATTACACATAAAGTATTGATAAGTTCATCATCAATATCATTTAACCAATTATTCACCACTTTATCTTTTGCAAAAAAAATGCTAGCTCCTCCACAGAAAGGTTCTATGTAGTAATCATGGTCAATAATATGCTCTAAAATAAGTTTACGAGCATAAAATTTCCCACCTGCATATCTAAAAGGACTATTAATTGAATTCATGGCACAAAATTAAATAATTCAATTAGATTAAGATTGATTATAGCAGAATTATTTTGAAAAAACTCCATATCCTGCACTCCATTCACACCTATAGAGAGCCTGTATCGAAGAACAATTGGTGATATAAAAAAATGTAAAACATTGATTTACAAACATTTGCCAACAAGAGTCATTCGTTAAAAAGAAGAAAAACATCTACAGGCTCACTTCTTTAAAAGCCTTACATATCTATATATCATACCTACTAAAACAATTTAACCATACATAATATTTTTCCTTTCCACATTATACGGACTCTATACATAACTTATTGTTATCACATGAGAGCATTATACGACGTAGTAAAGGTTTTGAATCTCAAATCCTCTGTCAATAATAAATAATATTTTCTATCAACTATACATATCACTTGTAGAATTACACTACCTCGTATTAGAGCGTTTAAGCCATTATTATACTCCACCGAATACTTTTATTGTATCTGATAAGTTTTTGGCTATGCACGACCAACAGCCCCCTCATTTAAAAGATAAGGCTTGGTAATCATCTGAAGAATAAACGTAGGAAGTGGAGTTTGCACCCTCTGATGATTACCAAGCCTTATTTGATTAGGGAGAGAACTAACAGGCGGTATTGAATATTCGTCGTTCCTCTGCGACACTCATACTATCTGCTGACTGCTCCAATAGCCAAGCAAGATACTGTTCTATTTTGTCTGTCAGTTCCAATGTCAGATTAGGGAGAGCCAAATGTTTTTTGCCCCACTCCAACGCTTCTTGGATTTTCTTTTGTATTTGCCCATGCAGGACACGGTCTTGGGGTTGCGGATTTGCCCGAAGTTTAAACAGGATATGCTTCACATAATAAGACAGGTTTTGGTCGGCATTTGCTATACAAATACACCACTTGGCAAAGTCCTTGGCGCTCTCAAAAATACGGTAATCCACATCCCAACAGTCATTAGGCAGTTTCACCATATCCTCATAATATCCAAACCACTCTGCAACCAGCGTCCAAAATACCTGTTTGTTCCAAAGCTCCTCTGCTACTATATCCCTGCCAAACAACCTATTCAGTCCTTTGGTACTAAATGTTACCTCGTACCTCAATAGGTTCTTCGGCAAGTTCTCTCTTCCATATTTAGGTAGCTCCCGTTTCTTCTTTGCTTCCTGCATCTTATCATAAAACTTACAGCGCACCTCTTTGTTATCCATATATTTAGTACCACTCCATCCATTAGGTCTAAATGCTTTCATGGCATCCAACTTCTGCATATACATAATAGGAGGCTCTTTCATACTAAAGTTATGTGCAAACTCTGCTGACTCCACTACTGCCTCATACATAGGTACCCCCAAGTCTTTGCTTAACTGCATAATAACTATTTTCACCTCCTTTAATGATAGGGTCTTTAGGTTATGCCCACATAGACATTTAGGAAGACTGCCCTCGAATGACACATACGTTTCAGTGGCTATGACTTTACGTCCAAGCCATAACCCACTACCTCCTGTACCATCAGCAAAGTAGGACTGCGCAACTATGCGTTTTAATACCGACTGCCAGTCGTACCCTGTTGGTAGGACATATAATATTAACTTGACTTTATCATACATGACTATAAAATTTAGATGTATATAGAATGTTATACAAAATTGAGCTTATTAACTATTTACGAAGACGCGCAACAAATCCTAACTCCATGCTTTCAATGAATTCCTGCTTAGTTTCTTGCCTTTTAGCCATCATCCACGTTATTATTTCATCACGCTTAAATCTTAGTATTCGCCCACTTTCCGCACGATAACAAGGTATTTCTTTATGGCTTGTCAGTTTATAAATTGTATGTTTAGACTGCCCAATCAACTCACTACAAACATCAATACCAAACATCTCCGGATAATCTTCTATCCGTTTTAGCGGTCTATTGGTCTTCTGTTTTTCGTTTTTCCCCTCTGACGATACTACTCCCAGCATAGTACAAATTATTTCCCGTAGCGACCTTATTTGAGCCAAAACATAATATTCCCACTCGTTTCTTAAAAACTCCATGTCATTATACAACCATGCGCTTTCCACAGAATCACGATGATGTTCATTAATGAAACCGTACTTTGCTATTGCTTCATATAGGAAGTCCGCCACCAAACCTGTCTTTCCCTCTTTTTGCAAATAGACTTCCTCATTGTAGGTATCATCCAAATCTTGCCTACTCATACTCATCCCTCCTTGAGTTACAGACTTTACCTTTACTTCATAAGTAGGAATAAAATATCTGCTTTTCCACACAGTAACAACTGAATCAACCTCCTTTAATGCCTGCCGGAGCTTTCCTTTATCTCCATCAGTCAATCTTTTTATATAGGTGTATAACCAACTCTCACAGACTGCTGCTTCCCCTCTGAGCAACTTGTTAATCAAGTCACCCAAAGGCATATTGTAAGTGATGAACATAATTATAACATTTTTGCGACTTTATCTAAAACACTTGTAGAGAAACCTGCAAGATATGTAGCCGTTGTCGTAAGATTACTATGCCCCAGGGCTTGGCTTATTATCTCACGGGGAATATCATTGCCCTGTAAGGTCATAGCCATTGTGTGCCGTGCCGTATAAGTAGTCAATGTCAATGAAATACCTAAAGCCTTACCCAGCTTTTTCAAATTGGCATTGATACGTTTGTATCGGCAGCGTACATGCTCGTACAATTGCTCACCATCATACTCTTTGGTTATGATAGGAAGTAAATACTCGCCCGTTTCAGGGGTATTTGCCTTAAACCACTCCAATTGCTCCTTTATAGCAGGAGTGACGAATATTTTTATCGGCTTTACATTTTTGGCATTTTTCGTCTTTTGTCTCTTATACACGATATGCGCTCCCGTTACCAGCATTTCAATATTGTTTATTGTTAGATTTGCCATGTCAACGAAACTCATACCAAAGCAATAGTAAGAAAAGAGGTATATCCGACGGGCACGCTCCAATACCAAATTTTGTTGAGGCGAGTTCTTTATCAACTCCAAGTCCGTTGGCAGTAAATAGCGTTTTGCCGTTTCTTCTGCCAATTTGTTTATTTCAAAACCACCCTTACCAAACGGATAGGTGTTGTTTGAGGCTGCTTTTTCTTTAATGGCTTTATTAATTACAGCACGCAATGTCTTTAAAGTGTGCATACGGGTATTTCCACAGCAACCATTCTTTTCCATAGCCATATTTAAGCGATTAATGTATTTCACGTCTATTTCTGAAAACAAACGTTCTTTTGCCTTAGAGTCATATTTGCAGAACAGGTGCAAGTCACGTTCATAAACCTTTCCATTGCCGATGTGACCTGTAGCCTTTAAATCCTCCACCTGCCTCATCCAATAATCATAGATTTTTCCTTGTCTCGAAATTCCCAAAAATTCTTCTTCAAATTGGTTTAGTGTCCAATCCACCTGTGCTTTCATAAACTTATTCACCACTTCATTTTTACGTTCCTCACAACTAATCAACCAGTTGTTATACGACTCATAGTTGGGGTTCATGCGTTTGTCCCTTTTAAATCGGTCTGCGTTCTTATCCCACTCATTTTCAAAGGCGGACAAATTTAAATAGATGTATTTTAGTTTGCCATTTTTGGTGATGCGTAAGCAAACGGGGTAACTTCCGTCTTTTCTTTTGTTGCTCGTGTGAATCACAATACGAAATTTTGCCATAATCTTCTTTTATTTTTTAAGTGAACAATATAGTTATCTACGAGTGCAACGTAAAAACTCAATCCGCGATTAAATTTTTGACGGTTAAAATTAACTATTTAGAATTTATTAACAATGAATACACGGAAGGTTTCTTGCAATATCCTCCCAACTCATATTAATAATCGGAAATGTAGTAGTATAATAGACCTCCGTTTTGTATTTATCTTCGATTAAAGTTTTATTAAAGTTTTGGAGCAAAATAATCCTATTCCATACAAAAGGAGATAGGTTAAATACAAATGACTGAGACAAAACAAAAGTCTAAACGGATAAAGTCCTCTTTAGAAACAATCCAAAACAAGAGTAGAAATAGACACAGCAACACACTAATAATGAACACAATACAACAACACAAGCAATTTCAGCACAACAAAAAGTATCTGATTTATTTGCTATTTCAAAATAAAGCACTACTTTTGCAACCGCAATTCGGGATGTAGCTCAGCCCGGTAGAGTACGCGTCTGGGGGGCGTGTGGTCGCAAGTTCGAATCTTGTCATCCCGACTACCGATAAAGCATTGATAATCGAAAGATTATCGATGCTTTTTCTTTTATGGGGTTATACTTAGCGGGGCGGTTGAATTATTTTCCAGAAAATGCCCTCCGTATAAACAGATGTTTTTATTTCCTCGGTAGGAGAAATGTTTTTTCCCAATAGGAGAAAAACAGTTCAGTAATAGCCGGCAATAAAATGGGGAATAAATTATCATTGATATCCCAAGCTTTTTCTTTTTTACAGACTAATACCTATCTTTGCATAAAAACACATTTAATATACTTATGAAGAAACTTATTGCTTACATTGCCCTTAGTTTCGCGGCAATAACCAGCTATGCAACCACTCCCCTCTGGATGCGTGACGTACAAATCTCACCTGATGGGACAGAAATCGTATTTTGTTATAAGGGAGACCTCTACAAAGTGCCTGCCAAAGGCGGAACTGCTACACAACTCACTACGCAAGACTCTTACGAATGTACTCCGATATGGTCGCCGGATGGCAAACAGATAGCCTTTGCCAGTGATAGAAACGGGAATTTCGATATCTTCATCATGTCGGCAAATGGCGGAACAGCCCAGCGACTGACTACTCATTCAGCCACTGAACTACCCTCCGCTTTTACCCCGGACGGCAAATATATTTTATTCTCAGCATCTATTCAGGATCCGGCAAGCAGTGCCCTCTTTCCTTCAGCCGCTATGACTGAACTCTACAAAGTTCCTTCAGTCGGCGGACGCACCGAACAAGTACTGGCCACCCCTGCCGAAGCGGTATGTTTCGATAAGTCCGGCAACCGCTTTTTCTATCAGGACCGCAAGGGAGGTGAAAACGAATGGAGAAAGCACCATACTTCTTCCATCACCCGTGACGTATGGATGTACGATGCCAAAACAGGTTCACATACCAACTTTACCCAGCACGCAGGCGAAGACCGCAATCCGATTGTATCACCGGATGGACAAACCGTCTACTTCCTGAGCGAACGTAATGGCGGCTCATTCAACGTATATTCTTTCCCGGTTTCGCAACCCCAATCGATAAAAACAATTACCAGCTTTAAAACCCATCCCGTGCGTTTCCTTTCAATGAGCAACAACGGCACCTTGTGCTATGGATACGATGGTGAGATCTATACCCAGCAGGAAAGCTCGAATCCCCGGAAGATAAATGTAGAAATCATTCGCGACGACCAGCCACAAATAGCTTATCTGAAACATCCGGATAGAGCAACCTCTGCTACAGTTTCACCGGACGGCAAGCAAATTGCTTTCACTGTACGCGGTGAAGTATTCGTAACATCGACAGACTATACCACCACCAAACAGATTACACATACGGCAGCAGAGGAAGATGGTCTCTCGTTTGCCCCGGACAACCGGACGCTGGCCTATGCCAGTGAACGCAGTGGTAACTGGCAGATTTATCTAGCCAAGATAGTTCGGGAGGAAGATCCGAATTTTCCGAATGCAACTTTAATAAAAGAAGAAGTATTATTGCCTTCTACCACCGTAGAACGTTCGCATCCGCAATTCTCACCCGATGGTAAGGAGTTAGCCTTCATTGAAGACCGCAATCGTCTGATGGTACTCAATCTGGAAACCAAGAAAGTACGCCGGATCACCGATGGTTCTACCTGGTACAGCACAAGCGGAGGGTTCGACTATGCTTGGTCTCCGGACAGCAAGTGGTTCACATTGGAATTTATCGGAAACAAGCACGACCCATATTCGGATATAGGTCTGGTCAGCGCACAAGGCAATGGCGAGATTATCAACCTGACCAATAGTGGATACAGCAGCGGTTCACCCAGTTTTGCGCTCGATGGCAATGCCATTCTTTTCACTACCGAACGCTACGGTATGCGTGCACATGCTTCATGGGGTTCGCTGGACGATGCTATGTTGGTATTCCTGAATCAGGATGCATACGACAAATTCAGCCTGAGCAAAGAAGACTACGAACTATACAAAGAAGCAAACTCTGACCGGAAAAAGGTTGCCGCAAAAGACAGTAGTAAGGTAAAGGATGTCGTAGTGGAATTGAAAAACATAGAAGACCGCATCGTACGCTTGACACCAAACTCGTCTAATATGGGAAGTACCCTCATCTCCAAAGACGGAAAAGCCCTCTATTATCTGGCCAGTACCGAAAGCGGCCGTAACTTATGGAAAATGGACCTGAACAAGAAAGAGACCAAGTTGCTCCATAAAGTAGATGCCGGCTGGACCTCCCTGGAAATGGATAAAGAAGGGAAGACTCTCTTCATCCTGAACGGTAAGAATATGCAAAAGATGAACTTGGCTTCCGATGACTTGAAGCCCATTAAATATCTTGCCCAAGTGAAACTGGATCTGAGCGCCGAACGCGAATACATGTTCGACCATGTATACAAACAACAACAGAAGCGTTTCTATAACACCAACATGCATGGGGTCAACTGGGACGCCATGACAGCTGCTTATCGGAAGTTCCTGCCACACATCGATAATAACTATGACTTCGCCGAACTATTGAGTGAATGGCTGGGCGAGTTGAATGTCTCCCATACCGGAGGCCGTTTCTATCCGGACGGACAAAGCGAACCGACAGCCAGCCTGGGACTACTTTTCGACTGGAATTATCAGGATAAAGGAATGCTCATTGCTGAAGTGATAGAAAAGGGTCCGTTCGACAAAGCCACTACAAAGGTGAAAGCCGGTGTCGTTATTGAAAAGATCGACGGTAAAGAGATCACTCCCGAAGCCGATTATTATGTGCTTCTCAATGACAAGGTAAAAAAGAAAACACTTGTTTCATTGTATGATCCCAAGACGAAAGAACGCTGGGAAGAGGTAGTAATCCCTATCAGAGACAGCGAACTCAGTGCATTACTTTACGAACGTTGGGTTAAGCAACGTGCAGCAGACGTTGAGAAATGGTCGAACGGTAAACTGGGATACGTGCACATCAAATCAATGGGTGATGACAGCTTCCGTTCCATCTACTCGGACATTTTAGGAAAATACAACAATTGTGAAGGTATTGTCATCGACACCCGTTTCAACGGAGGCGGTCGTCTACATGAAGATATAGAAATACTGTTCAGTGGCAAGAAATACTTCACACAGGTGGTTCGCGGCCGTGAAGCCTGCGATATGCCGAGCCGCCGCTGGAACAAGCCTTCCATCATGCTGACGTGCGAAGCCAATTATTCCAATGCACACGGTACACCGTGGGTATACAGTCATCAGAAACTGGGTAAACTGGTAGGTATGCCTGTGCCGGGCACTATGACCAGTGTATCATGGGAGCGCCTGCAAGATCCGACACTGGTATTCGGTATTCCTGTGATTGGTTACCGTTTGCCCGATGGCAGTTATCTGGAAAATACGCAGTTGGAACCGGATGTAAAAGTAGCCAATTCGCCCGAAACAATCGTGAGAGGCGAAGATACACAATTGAAAGTAGCAGTAGAAGAATTATTGAAAGAACTACAATAGATAGGGATTATTAAGGAGCCAGACTATGAATTTGGCTCCTTTTTCCGTACCTTTGCAGCAAAATCAACAAATTCTAAATTCATGTTTGCTGACTTACTCAATTCCTCCTATTTCGCCCTCTTCCTCATTGTTGCATTGGGCTTCATGTTGGGGAGAATCAAAATTAAAGGATTATCTCTGGACGTTTCCGCAGTCATTTTCATTGCTCTTCTCTTTGGACACTTCGGTGTAGTCATTCCTAAAGAATTAGGAAACTTCGGATTGGTACTTTTCATCTTTACTATCGGCATTCAGGCCGGTCCCGGTTTCTTCGACTCGTTCCGAAGTAAAGGTAAGACCCTGATCATAATCACCATGCTGATTATTTGCTCGGCTTCTCTGACGGCTATCGGGCTCAAATATCTTTTCGACATCGATACCCCCAGTGTAGTAGGCTTAATAGCCGGAGCACTGACCAGTACACCAGGACTTGCCGTAGCCATCGACAGTACAAATTCTCCGTTGGCATCCATCTCCTACGGCATCGCTTATCCGTTTGGAGTTATCGGTGTAATACTGTTTGTAAAGCTGCTTCCCCGCATTATGCGCATTGATCTGGATAAGGAAGCCCGCCGACTGGAAAAAGAACGTCGCGGACAGTTCCCGGAATTGACTACCTGCATTTATCGCGTCACAAATCCTGCCGTATTCAACCGCAGCTTGATGCAAATCAATGCACGAGCTATGACAGGGGCTGTTATTTCACGCCATAAACATGATGAAGTTATTTCCATCCCTACAGCTCATACGGTGTTACATGAAGACGATTACATACAGGCAGTAGGCAGTGAAGAAGCTCTGAACCAACTTTCGGTCTTAGTCGGAGAACGCGAAGAAGGTGAATTACCTTTGGTAGACACACAGGAAATCGAATCCTTATTACTGACCAAAAAGGATATGATCAATAAACAATTAGGGGATTTGAACCTGATGAAAAACTTCGGATGTACGGTAACACGTATCCGCCGAAGCGGTATTGATCTGTCTCCGTCACCGGATTTAACTCTGAAATTCGGCGATAAACTGATGGTGGTAGGAGAAAAAGAAGGACTTAAAGGATTGGCCCGCTTACTGGGAAACAATGCTAAAAAGCTATCTGATACAGACTTTTTCCCTATTGCAATGGGTATTGTTTTGGGAGTACTGTTCGGCAAACTGAATATTACTTTCCCCGGTGGTTTATCTTTCTCTCCGGGATTGACGGGCGGTATTTTGATTGTGGCTCTGTTCTTAAGTGCAATTGGTAAGACAGGACCTATTCTGTGGTCTATGTCCGGACCTGCTAACCAATTATTGCGTCAGTTGGGATTGTTGCTTTTCCTAGCCGAAGTCGGTACCTCGGCTGGTACCAATCTGGTGGCAACTTTCCAGGAAAGTGGCTGGCTGCTATTCGGAGTAGGTGCTGCTATTACGCTAGTACCTATGTTAGTAGCTGTGTTCGTCGGGCTGTTTGTCTTCAAAATCAGTATACTCGACTTACTGGGAACCATCACCGGTGGTATGACCAGTACTCCGGGACTTGCAGCAGCGGATTCTATGACTGACAGTAACATTCCGAGTGTAGCTTATGCTACGGTTTATCCTATTGCAATGGTATTCCTTATACTGTTTATCCAGATTATTGCAACTATGGTTTAAGTCAAATGAAGATATACTTCATTCAGCATAGGTTATAAATTAAATTCCCCTAAATTTGCATACGATATAAATACCAACTAAATATGAAAACATTGAGAGTCCAAAACATCATAAGCCTGACAACTTGCTTTTTCCTGATTCTGGCAGTAACTATTTGTAAGGGAAACAAGTTCGGAAGCATTCTCTCCGATAAGGAAAATGCAACAGAAAACCCTATAGGAACTTCCGATATATTACGGCATACGGATGAAGGAGTACAGATAATATCAACCCGGCAAATAACGAAAGATATCAACGGATATGGAGGAAATGTCCCTCTTGAAATCTATATGCAGGATAACCGCATTACAAAAGTGGTGGCATTGGAAAACTCTGAAACACCCAGCTACTTTGCCAAGGTACGAAGCAGTGACCTGCTGCAACAATGGAATAATCTATCACCGGAAGAAGCAATCAATAAAGAAGTAGACGGAATATCCGGAGCTACAGAGTCTTCGGTAGCTATTATCCAGTCCATCCACAGGGCAATGGAATATGCAAAGAAACATCCGGCCGACAAGCCTGCAACTGCTTTCAGTTTTGACTGGATACTTTTCCTGGGTTTACTGGCAGGCATTGCACTGTGCACCTTGATTATTGTATATTTCTCCAGAAAACCTAAAGGGCAAATGACACAATATGTACTGAACACTTTCAGTCTTGCCTTGGTTATAGTAGTAACTGCATTATCTATTCAACCGAGACCAAATCAACCTAATAAGATGGAGGAACCTATAATGAAACAAGATGATAAACTTTCCGTTCTTGAAGCCATACATGCAAGAACCAGTATCCGCTCTTATCAGCCACAAGAAGTAGAGGATGAAAAAATAGAGCAGCTGTTAAGAGCTGCTATGGCTGCTCCCACAGCAACCAATAAACAACCTTGGGCTTTCATTGTCATTAGGGATAAAGAGATTCTAAACGAATTGAGTTCTACCCTTCCTTATACCAAAATGGCAAAGGATGCTCCACTGGCCATCGTAGTATGTGGAGATTTAAATAAAGCTATCAGTGGTGCAGGTATGGAGTACTGGGTACAAGATGCTTCGGCTGCAACAGAAAACCTACTGCTGGCTGCACAAGGTTTAGGATTAGGGGCCGTATGGTCAGGAGTTTATCCTATGGAAGAACGGATAAAAGAAGTACAGAAAATACTCCAACTGCCCAAAGACATTATTCCCCTGAACGTAATTCCAATCGGTTATCCGGCTGAGAATCCACTTCCGAAAGATAAATGGAAACCGGAAAATATTCATTTTAACCGCTGGACAAAGGACAAATAAGAAGTGGCTTTCCTATTCATCCATATCATCCAGATGTATTTCCAATGCCTTCACCGAAATATAAATCTCGTATACAGAAATAGCCAGAGAAATAATCAATAACACCATTGCCAATCCAAAAATATAGATGGATACAAGATAGAGCTGTATATAAATAAAGAACATACTTACAACACACAGCAACAGACTGCCTGTTCCTGTCACCTGCATGGCACGCGTCAGATACAAGCGTTTTCGAAGATTGGCAATCTGCGCTGCAGTCACTGATGAATGGTTCGCACGATACTGTTCCTTCAATGCACGTACCAATTGGGCATACGACATGAACCGATTGGTATATGCCAGCATAATCAATGAAATCGCTGAAAACAGTAGAGCCGGAGTAGTTAGATCTATTTCCATATATCTTATGCATTAGAAAGTTATCACATTATTTCAAAGGATTACTTTTCACCCCTTCAAAAGTTATCTTAACCGGATTGATATATCCATGCTTATCAAAAGTCATTTCATCGATGCAGGTTGCACGATGGTTCCCGTCTGTCTCAGTTAACGGACGACGATGGTAAATGATATAATACTTATCAGATTTTGGTTCATGAATCACAGAGTGATGTCCAGCTCCGGTAGCAATCTCCGGATCTTGCTGTAGTATTTTGCCAATACGCTTAAACGGACCAAAGGGATTATCTGCAATGGCATAAGCCACTGAGTAGTCAGGACCACCCCAACCTCCTTCCGACCACATAAAATAGTACTTTCCATCGCGAATGAACATGAAAGGACCTTCCGTATAATTTTCCGGTGTAACCTCCCTGTAGTAAGTTCCGTCTTCAAAAGGTAAAAGTCCCGTAAAGTCATCCTTCAGCTTAACAACGTTACATCTTCCCCAACCTCCATAATACATATAATATGAACCATCTTTATCCTGAAATACAAACTGGTCAATCGGTTGAGCACGATTATATATCTTATCTATGAGTGGCCGACCTAAATAATCCTGATATGGTCCCTCCGGTCTGTCTGCCACACCGACACCGATACCACCGTACTCATTATCATTCTGAATATCATTACCTCCAAAGAACAGGAAATACTTATTATCCTTCTTAACAATAGCGGGAGCCCACATAGCACGCCATACCCATTTCACAGCCTTATTGTCAATGATACGTTCATGCTTAGTCCAATTTACCAAGTCTGTTGAAGAAAAAGCATCCATGAATATTTGTTTCTCATATTTATCAGAATAAGTGGGAAATATCCAATATTCATCGTTCAGGATAATACCTTCGGGATCGGCATACCATCCTTCAAAAAGAGGATTACCTGACATTTGGACCGGTTGCTTTACACCACAGGACTGAAGTGTTAACATCACAAAAATGAGTAATAAATAATAAGTCTTCATATATCTGATCTTTTAAAAGGATAAAATATACATTCTATTGTCTCACATATTTTCCACAAAATAAAAGAAAAAAAACGGAAGAATATAATTTCCCTTTATAAAAAGCACAATGCCTAAAGCTGAACTTCACTTGTAACCACAAATTGAAGTTTTGCTTTAGGCATAAAAGGACTCTCCAAAATGAGAAATCAGGAATTACGTCCTAATCTACTTCTTATCATAAATTCCATTAGAGAATTTTCCATAAGCCATCACCTGGTTCGTATCAGGAAAGTGTACAATCTCCGGGAGATTATTCGTGTCGAAATCAATATAAACCAGCTTTTCCGTATCCGATCCGTTGCGAATAACATGCGCACCTTCCGGACCCGCAGGAAAAGTAATTGCATCACCGGCTTTCACTGTAACATCCCCATTGATGGTACGAACGATACCTGTACCGCTGATAATATAGAATACCTCTTCATCCGTTTCATGATAATGGTATCCATAGGCAAAACTACCCGGCTCCACTTCTACAAAGTTCACACGGCACTGGTTCACATCCGCCTGCGCAACAATCGGTTTCACTGTAAATTCATTACCATCCTGGCTAATTTTCTGACCTTCTGCGGTCCTGTAATTCTTTACTGCAAGTTCTTTCATTGTCTTTTTGTTTTTAAATTGTTTATAAGATAGTTGCATTCATCAGTTTTTTCACTAACTTCGCAAATGTAGTCAGTGACTTTCCGACAGTGCAAAGCTATTCACTATTTTACTTATAAACAAGAAGTTACAAATAAGTAAGATAGTTACCTAAAGGTTACTTTTGCTGAAAAGCAAGAGTTTAAAAATGAAGAAAAAGAGAAAATAATTAATTATAACCTAATCACATGAGTATGAAAACAAGAATTACCTCTAATCGTATCACAGAACTACGCCCGGACGAGATATTCGTTTTCGGTAGTAACCTGGAAGGCGCACATGGTGGCGGAGCCGCTTATCTGGCATGGAAAAAATGGGGAGCCATCTGGGGACAAGGAACCGGATTGCAAGGACAAACCTATGGTATTCCGACTATGCACGGAGGGCCGGGAGCCATCAAACCTTATGTAAATGAATTTATCCGCTTTGCTAAAGAACACTCACAATACACTTTCCTTGTTACAGAAATAGGATGCGGCATTGCCGGTTTTGCCCCAAAAGAAATTGCTCCTCTATTTAAAGAAGCTGCAAACGTGCCCAATATCCACCTGCCTCAGCGTTTCTGGGATGTACTGAATGCAAAATAAAGTCTTGCCCGCCTTCTGCCCAAAGCCAGTAAAATACTGGAAAGGGAACAAAGAGAGCAGATGACAAATATTACCCCCGTGGAAACCAGAATGTTTCCAATACCTACTAAAGGAGAGACAATGCCACCAAACGAAAAGCAGACAGCCCCAAACAATGCCGAGGCTGTCCCGGCATTGTCGCGCTCACACTCCATAGCCAACGCAGTAGATGTAGTGAACGTCATTCCCATCATAAAGAGAACTGTCAGCAACAGGAGTTCATAAATCCAGAAACTACAACCTAAAGCCAATGCGGCACATTTGAGCAAAGAGACCTACCTATTTTATTCAAAGCTATCCAATATAAGAACAAAAAAATCTCAACTTAGCCTGTGGCTTCCAATTTCTTGTCCATACGCAACTCATGCTTCACAAAACGGCGAATAGAGCGGTAAGTAGGATGCAGTACTTTATACGGCCGAATGTCACTCTCGTAAACCAAGAACACCAACAGACAAAACAAAGCTAACAGAATAAGCCAGCCGTACAGCTCTTTCATCGAAATCATCAGGGCCTGTTGTTGTACAACACCATATAGTTCTCCTGCAGATATCCGGCTGGCAAAAGGGTTTACATGATCTAATCCAGCGCCCAGCAGCATTGCATTCTTCTTCATAGCCCCATTCAGAGCATGTCCTAAAATGGCCGTGCCCAGAGCTCCACCAAATCCGGCACTGACAAACGACTGCACAGACACCGCCTGGAAGAAATGCTGGAAGGGAACACGAGACAGCACTGTAAGGAAGCAAATAGCTATCATCACATACCCGAAGCTACGTAGAAACAGCGGTATAAACAATGTTTCCTTCGGCAAAGCATACTCAATGCCGAAATAGAAATACATCAGATATCCGGTAATGGAAGAAAATGCAATCACCGTCATTGTCTTATAACGCCATTTGCGACGGGAGAAAGTGAAGAAGGTAAAGCCTGCTCCCACAACAATCCCCAGCAGTACCACCCAGTTGAGTGAAATTACATTCAAGGCATCATACCCCAATATACCTTCCATATAAACATGTTCGAACAGATGTGATGGTGCCAACAAAATATCTATTACTATATATAGTATAAAGGGAAGCCAAACAGAGCGATACGTCCACGTCTTCAAAGCAATAAACGGATGGCGGATGAAAGATGCACGCCACAGGTTCAATACAAGAATCAGCGTACCGATGATAGTTGCCACCCGTATCTGGAAAGATTGATACCAGTCATAATGTTCCCCATACACACAGACAAAAAGGATACACAACAGCACAAGCCCCCACATCAAAGCCCCCAACCAATCGATACCAAACAACGGTAATTTCGGCAAGGAGCGATAACTACGGAATAACCACAATGTAACCAGCATCACCAATAGCAATAAACCAATAATCAACCAGTGCATATACTCCCACTTCGCCCAGAAGGCCGTATAGATTGTTACCAATCCCGATAGCTGAATACAACTCTGCACCAGCAAGTAGATAAAACAGAAGAATACCGATAAATCCCGTTTGGGAGTAAGCCATAATTGAATGGTAGAATTACATTCGAACGTGGCCCACATGCGGAAGATACCTGCAAAGAAACAGGTGATTACCAGCACGGGAATACTATGTGTATGCATACATATCAGATTAGAAATAATCAGGGCAATGCTGCACGTCATCAACGAAGCCTTCGAAGTAAAACGGAACTTCAGGCGGAACATGATGGCAAATGTCAACCCCATGCCCACCATAGAAGCATAACCTGCCATCATAATGTCCTCCTGCATTAATGCCGTAGAGCCAACCATCTCATTGACTGCCGCCAAATAGAGACCACCGGAGAACTGGAAGACTATGACAAAGGCAATGATAATCCAGGGGCGCAGTTTAGGAGGTACAAAATCACGGATAGCCGGAATGGAAAAAGGTCCTGTTTCGTGCATAATATCAATAGTTTACTACACACTCCACATTCATACCGGCACGCAGGCGCTCCATATCTTCCGGACGGTTCCCGGTAGAGAACTCAATGCGGATAGGAACACGTTGTTCCACCTTTACGAAGTTCCCTGCGGAATTGTCCTGCGGTAGAAGAGAAAAACTGGCACCCGTAGCACGGGAAATAGATTTCACAATACCCTTAAAAATAATTCCGGGCACGGCATCCACTTCTATTTCTACCGGCTGACCTTCCCGGATATAGGTAGTCTGAGTTTCTTTGTAATTGGCTACTACCCATCTTTCATTTTCGTCAACAATGTCAACCACAGTCTGCCCGGGTTGTAGCAACTGCCCTTCCTGAATATCTTTCCGTCCGGTAGTTCCGTCGCAGGGAGCAAGGATAACGGTATAAGAAAGATTCAGACGCGCCAATTCCAAAGCAGCCTGTGCCAGTTTGATACCTGCATCTGTTTGTTCCAGACGATGGGTCTGTTCCTGCTTTACTAAAGTTGTAGATTGGCGCTGACGAAGCAGAAGTTCATAACGTGCCTTGGATGCTTCGTAATCTGTCTGCACAGCATCGTACTGTTGTTTGGTGACAGCATCCTGTGCCAGAAGGTTTTTATATCGGTGGTATTCACGCTCGGCATTGTCCAGGCGAACTTTAGCTTCCTGTAAACCTGCATCGGATACGGCAATATTATTCTGAGTGGTATGTACCGTGGTGGCCACTGCATTCTTTCCCGAAATAGCATTCTGAAAATCAGCCTCAGCCTGTGCCAGACGGAAACGGAACTCGGAATCTTCAATCAATGCTAAGGTGTCACCTTTACGCACTTCCTGGTATTCATCGAAATAGATCTTCTTGATAAAGCCTTGCACGCGGCTGTTGACGGGGACAATCAGCTGTTTTACCTGTGCATTGTCAGTATAAGCTACACTGCCGAGGTGGACGAAATGAGAGCATACCCACACCAGCCCGGCAATAAGTAAGAGACTAACCACTACGTTATAAATCAGTTTTTTCTTTTTGCGTTCCATATCTTATTTAATTCATTAGTTTTCATTCATATATAATTGCCGACAATTTACAAACATCCCGCTGTCTTCTTCAGCTTATAGAGGTTGAAAAGTATATTAATCTGTGCATTCACCAATTGCAACTCCGCATTCAACTTAGAATTACTGGCATCCAGCATATCAGTAATCAATGCCAGATCATTCAAGTAGCGATTATTCACCACACTGTAATTTTGTGCCGCCAGTTCCAGACTCTTCTTTTGCGTATCACAAATGGTAAAAGCCTCATAAAAACGGATGTATGCCGCCTTCACTTCTGTCCGTACATTCTCCTGTAACAACAAATCATTCTCCTGTGCACGCCGGGTGGACAGGCGTGCCAGACGGATTTTCTTCCCGGACTTAAAGGTGGAAGCTATATCGAACTTCAACCCTATGCCGACATACCAGTAATTCAGATTCTTGTTAATAGGCGGCACTTCAATCGTAATGGGTCCGTCCAGTTTATCACCGGCAAAGAGAGCTACGGATGGTAAGCGTTCCGCCTTCGCAATCCGTTCATTATATTCTGACTGCTTGATATTCAGTTTCATCTGTTGCAGCACAGGAGAGCTCAATACTGCCGTCTCCTGCCAATGTGCCTCTTCCGAAGGTTTGGGAAGTCGCCCCAGCAAAGTAGTATCCACACCAATCACCGTTTCTTCGGGTAAGCCGAGTACGGTGGTCAACTGATTATTTAAAATGAGGATACTATTCTCAATCTGCGTCAATGCCAGTTCCAGGGATTTCAATTGTAATTCATAACGAGTGATATCATTTTTCAAAGCCAATCCCTGCGACTGCTTGGCATTGATATCTTCCACCAGTTTCCGGGTTTGCTCTATATTCTTCCGATATACTTCTGCCTGGTTCTGTAGTTTGTACATCTCCAGATAATTTCCTACCAGTAGGAAGCGGATATCCTGCCTGTTCTTCTCTTTATCCAATTCTGCCAGTTGCTGCTGCAATTTAGCAATGGCAATCCGGCTTGTGATGGCTCCACCTGCATAGATGACCTGCGAAGCCTCTATTGCAAAGTTATTGCCGAAGTGCGGCATAGCAGCATTCTCACTGTTTGTAAAATCACGGTCTGCCAACCAGGCATCGCCCAGATAGCTTGCCGAAACGGATACATCAATCGAAGGAAGTTGCGCATTTTTAGCCACCTTCACCGCCTGCCCGGCTTCCTCTTCTGCTAAACGGAATGTACGGATACTGCGGCTATTGGCATCCGCCATCTCAAACATCTCTTCAATTGTCATCTTCTGAAAGGTTTGTGCAGATACAACAGAGATGTTCAGCGCCCAAACAAAGACAAATAATTCTTTTAATCTTTTCATAATGCCTATTAAATTGTTACCTCAAAAACGGCTGCAAAGGTCGGATTAATTCTTTGCTAAGAGAAATCCGAAATTTGGCAAAGTTGGTTTAATTTGGAGATTTCAAAGGTTTCCGCTACCTTTGTGCTGCAATAAAATCACCTCCAATGACCTCTTCCATACGTATAAAAAACATCTGTGAACTCCCTATCATCAGTGGTAGCAGGAATGATACACGAAAGAAAATCAGTTGTATCACCATTGGCCAACGGGAAGCAGAAGAACAATTTTCATCAGACATTCACTTGGATGCCTTTATTATCTTATTGGTTTTATCCGGAAAAGGACATACGGTAATCAATTACAAAACGTATGATATTCAAGCGGATACCCTCCTACTTCTGTCTTCTGCCCATTTGTTCCATTTTGGAGAATGCAGTGATGATTTCCAGTGCCAGTGCCTCTTTGTCAGCAAAGCTTTTACAGATGAGATGGATTCCACCGATATGATTTACCGACGGACTAAATATGGCGTACGATTATACAACGAACCGGTAGTTCCCCTAGAGCACTCACATGCCGGCTTATTAGCCGAAAGACTGATCAGCATCAATAAGAACATAGACCGGACAGAGCATTTCTATCACAAAGAAGTTATTCTGAACCGCCTGTTCGCCTTTTATCTCGATTTAAGCGATATCCTTGAACGAACTAATCTACCACATACAAATGGTTGCCTGACCCGTTATGAAAGTATCATCAAATCATTCATTGAGTTACTGGCAACTCATTATCGCAAAGAGCATAAAGTGGATTTTTACGCCGCCCAGCTGAACTTATCCGCCCATCACCTGACACAGATTGTGAAACTCGTAACAGGGCAAAGTGTAAGTGACTTTATTTTTGAAATGTTATTCAGCGAAGCCCGTAACTTGTTGACTCACTCCAAACTTTCCGTACAGGAAATCGCTACCACCCTCAACTTCTCCGACCAGTCTTCTTTTGGGAAGTTCTTTAAACGGAAAGCAGGTATATCGCCAGTTGATTTCAGGAAAGATGTACTGTCTGTTGAAGAGGGATGAATTGGCAAAGCGAGAAGAAAGGAATGAAGTTACGAGCTACAAGTAGCTGCACTATATATCACAGGTTGTTATCCTGCTATCACTTTATCACTCTACCACCTTATCACATTTTGTTCATAACCGTTCAGAAAGAAGGGAATTTCAGTGCAGTTATTCTGAAAATTTAGTGCGGTTACCCTGAAGTCATATTCTTTATTCAGATATTTATCGTACTTTTGTAACCTGTAAACCAGCTATTACGTTTAAGAAGGAATACAACTATGCGCTATAAACTTTCGGCACCTGCCACCTTGCATACCACTGTCCAGCTCCCGGCTTCCAAAAGTATCAGCAACCGGGCTTTGATATTACACGCTTTAGCACAAGGGCATATCACGCCTACCAATCTGAGTGATTGCGACGATACCTGCGTCATGATAAAAGCCTTGGACGGAAATCCCGAACATATCGATATACTTGCTGCCGGAACCGCCATGCGTTTTCTCACGGCTTATCTGAGTGTAACACCCGGCACACGCATCATCACAGGTACCGAACGGATGCAACAACGCCCCATACGTATCCTGGTGGACGCCTTGCGCGAGTTGGGAGCACAAATAGAATATGCCGGAAACGAAGGTTTCCCTCCCCTGCGTATCACAGGTACAATATTGACAGGCGAAGAAATCAACCTTGCCGGAAATGTAAGTTCACAATACATATCCGCCTTACTGATGATCGGCCCTATCCTGAAAAACGGATTAAGGCTGAACTTGACAGGAGAAATCATTTCACGTCCTTATATCAATCTGACTCTGCAATTGATGAAAGAATTCGGTGCAGACGCTGCATGGAGTTCCGAAAGCAGCATTAGCGTCCATCCGGGCCAGTACGAAGACATACCTTTCACGGTAGAAAGTGACTGGAGCGGTGCTTCCTACTGGTATCAAATGGTTGCCTTGAGCCAGGACAGCAAAGAAGAACCTGCAAAAACAGAAGTAGAACTGCTGGGACTTTTCCCACGCAGTTATCAGGGTGACAGCCGGGGAACAGAGATATTCGCCAAACTTGGTGTACGGACTACATATACTGACCGGGGAGTGGTATTAACCAAGACAGGAACTCCCGTTGCCCGTTTAGAGGAAGATTTAGTGGACATACCCGATCTGGCACAAACTTTCGTTGTGACTTGTTGTTTAATGAACATACCTTTCCGCTTCAGCGGATTACAGAGTTTGAAGATAAAGGAGACTGACCGTATCCAGGCACTTATCACAGAATTACATAAGTTGGGATATGTGGTGAGGTCGGAACAGGACAGTATATTAATATGGAACGGCGAGCGTTGCGAACCGGAAGCCAGTCCCGTGATTGCAACTTACGAAGACCACCGGATGGCGATGGCTTTTGCCCCTGCCGCCCTATTGGTACCATCGGTACAGATTGCTGAGCCACAAGTGGTTTCCAAGTCTTATCCGGGATATTGGAAAGATTTGAAACAAGCAGGGTTTAATATTGAAATTGAGGAATAAGCTATGTTAATACTAATTATAAGCCTTATTGTACTGGTCTGTATCGCCCTTATGGCAGGATACATCCGTAACCAGCGTCTGCAAAAAAAGATAGAACGCGGAGAACTGGATGCCATGCCCGAAGTGAAAGAGGTTGATGCGGAATGTTGTGGACAGCATGAAGTATGCGAACGGGACAGTCTGTTGGCTGCCGTCAGCAAAAAGATAGAGTACTATGATGATGAAGAATTAGACAAGTACATTGGCATTGCTCCCGAAGACTACACTCTCGAACAGGAAGATGAGTTCAGGGACGTATTCTATACAATGCAGGATACTGACGTTGCCGGGTGGGTGCGCAGCCTGCAATTACGGGGAATAGCACTACCGGATAATATCAAGGATGAAATATTTCTGATTATAGGAGAAAGGAGATCTTAAAGTGGAGCTACTGCAATACACCTTCTTTCAACATGCCCTCATCGGCAGTTTGCTGGCAAGCATTGTCTGCGGGCTTATCGGTACGTATATCGTGACGAGACGGCTGGTATTCATCAGTGGCGGACTGACGCATGCTTCTTTCGGAGGCATCGGTCTGGGATTATATACAGGCGTCTCTCCCATACTGGCTGCCGGTGTGTTTGCTGTGCTGTCGGCTTTTGGAGTGGAATGGCTTAGCAAACGCAATGACATGCGCGAAGATTCGGCTATCGCTGTATTCTGGACGCTGGGTATGGCACTGGGTATCATGTTTACCTTCCTTTCACCCGGGTTTGCACCCGATCTTTCGGCTTATTTATTTGGCAATATACTGACGATTACATTAGGAGATATCGCATTGCTGGCAGGACTTGCAGTAATATTAGCCATCTTCTTTGTCCTATATTTGCGCCCGATCATCTATGTTGCTTTCGACCGGGAGTTTGCCCGTTCACAAGGTATTCCCGTACAGATATTCGAATATGTACTGATGATGTTCATTGCATTGACCATTGTTGCATGCCTGCGCATGGTAGGCATCGTGCTGGTTATTTCCCTGCTCACCATCCCGCAAATGACGGCGAATCTGTTTACGCATCGTTTCCACCGTATTATCTGGTTGTCTATTGGCATCGGTTATCTCAGTTGCCTGGGCGGATTAATGATATCTTATTATCTGAACGTTCCTTCCGGGGCGGCTATCATCTTCTT
>ULWX01046377.1_pt1 | contig 32868 bp, 45 predicted proteins | sample 1960851 | NCBI WGS metagenome assembly ULWX01 (sample SAMEA4835826, study PRJEB28245) | human gut metagenome | biome: gut microbiome; material: fecal sample | place: Denmark | collected 2008 | reverse complement strand
CAGCCATGGAGTCAGTGACATGCCGGAGCTGCCGGTACCGGAACCGATGTATGGAGTACAGCCGGATGATTCCGTGCCGGTCGTACAAAAAATGGACCCCAGACGGGTGGAGCCGTCCGAAGTCCAGGCAATTAAAATAATCACACCCTTATCATAAGGGATTATGGAGGAAAAATCAATGACTAAAGGAATAATACAGACAGAATTCGATGGAGCGTTAGTCCGCACGACAGAGATTGAGGAGAGCGATGTTGTCTTTGTGGTAGCCGCCAAGAGGGGAGGGGAATCCCTCACTGATTCGGACTGGACAGTACAGAACATTGCCCGGATTGATGGCGCGAACAGGAAGGAGCTTATCGAACTTCTGGTGGGCTTCATTAAGGAAATCCTAACCAACATATGCGACGGGAAACCAACGGAATCAGCAGATGCCATGAAACTGTTCCTTAGACGCTTGGATAGCCAGACGGATAAGTATATACTGGAACACTTCCACGAGATTATGGCTGGGAAGGAGTCTGGCCATGGAAGATAGGTATCGCCGTATGTGGCTCCTCTACCGGGAACGGATGGCCCGCCGGGCAGGCGAGGCAGCCAGTACAGAGAAAAAGGAGATGTATGATTGGGTGCTGGAGGAGACAGCACTGATAGAAGCGGAGGTGTTCCTGGAGGAATGAAACAGATATTGATTGACCGGACGGAACTGCTGGGAAGGATAATTGCGATTGAATCCGGATGCCTGGACGTGAAGTCACGTTCCGTAATCCAGCAGATTAAGGAAACCATCCTGCGTCTGCCAACAAAGGAACAGAAAGGGGATGCAGACCATGGATGATGGGAAGATACATATCCCGGCCAGAAAAAGGCAGCCGGTCCAGGATGGGCAGCCTGTGGTCAAGCTCACACAGGAGGCATACAATGCTCTGGTTGAGATATATAACGAGAGCCAGCTGTCCATGAAGCAGATAGCAAGCCTCATCATCATGCAGAGCCTGGACCGCATCGTGTATGACAAGGAGGGTTAACCATGAACGTATATGAGAAACTACAGCATGTCCAGTCCGGTCTGAAAGCTCCGAAGAACCAGTACAACAAGTTCGGGAACTACCATTACAGGAACTGTGAGGACATCCAGGAGGCGGCCAAGCCCCTCCTGCAGGAGGTCAAGGCAGCGCTGGTGGTCGGAGACGAACTGGTCATGATAGGAGAACGGTATTACATCAGGGCCACGGCCCGGTTCGTGGATTGTGAATCCGGCGAGACAGTGGAGAACACGGCCTATGCAAGGGAGGAACAGGAAAAGAAGGGCATGGATGTGTCACAGGTGACAGGGAGCACCAGCAGTTATGCCAGGAAATATGCATTAAATGGTCTGTTCTGCATTGACGACGTGAAGGATGCGGACAACCAGGACAATACTGCCGGTAAGGCCCAGGCAGCCGGAAAGGGAACCAGGGATAATACGAAGCCAGCCGGGAAGACGAAGGCAGGTAAGGGAACGGATGTAGGAGCGGGGCAGACAACAGCTCCGGCAGAAGAGGGAGATAAGGCAGCACCAACAGGGGCAGGGATGGTCACCAAGGCCATGATTGCGTCCATCACGTCCCTGATAGAAAAGTACAGCTCCAAAGGGCTTAAGATGGAGAAAATTCTTAAGATGTACCAGATTAAAGATATCGTGGAGATGACCGTGGACCAGTACAGGGACTGTATGGACAAGCTCAAATTGTACGAGAAGGCAGATAAGGAGGGGGCAGCGTGAACAGTGTGCAGTTAGTAGGAAGGCTGACCAGGGACCCGGAAGTGAGGTATTCAGATGGAGGCTCCACCGTGGCCAAATTTACCCTGGCAGTAGACCGGCGGTTTAAGAAAGATGGCGGAGATGATGCGGATTTTATTTCTTGTGTTGCGTTCGGAAAGACGGCCGAATTCCTGGAAAAATGGTTCCGGAAGGGACAGCGCCTGGGATTGACCGGCCGCATCCAGACCGGTTCCTATGTTAACCAGGAGGGGACCAAGGTCTATACCACCAATGTAGTAGTGGAAAATGTGGAGTTTGTGGATAGTAAGGGGGCATCTGCAGAAAATGACGGACCGCAGCAGCATCCTACGCCTACAAGTGCCATTGGTGATGGCTTCATGAACATCCCGGATGGAGTGGAGGATGATGGTCTGCCCTTTAATTGACCAGAGGTGATTACTTGAACATACAGATTGACAGCCGAGAGAAGGCCCGCGCCATCCAGAAGATTGTGGCGGAGTTTGACCGCCAGGGCGTGGACCATTTCGTATCAAAATTATATGTCGGGGATTATATGAACTATGATAATCCCCGTTTGATTATAGACAGGAAACAGAACCTGACGGAGCTCTGCAGCAATGTCTGCCAGGGACATAACCGTTTCCGGGATGAGATGCTGAGGGCCCAGGAGCACGGAATCAGCATGATTATCCTGTGCGAGCATGGCAAGGGGGTGGAGTGTCTGGAGGACGTAATCTGGTGGGATAACCCGCGCCGGCATAAACGCTTCCAGGACCAAAAGACAGGACGGTGGATAGAAAGGGAGACCAATGCGACCACTGGGGATAAACTGTATAAGATTCTGTGTACCTTCCAGCGCAAGTATGGATGCCGGTTCCTGTTCTGCGAAAAGAAGGATACCGGTAAACGGATAATTGAGCTGCTGGGCGGTGATGGCCATGACCAGTGAGGAGATTAAGGCAGCCTACAGCATGAGGGATGTGGTGGAACGGTATGGTTTCCAGCCAAACCGCGCCGGTTTCATCCATTGCCCATTCCACGGCGGTGACCGGGAGCCATCCTTAAAGGTGTATGACCGTGACTTTCATTGCCATGCCTGCGGCGCCCATGGTGACATCTTTGATTTTATCATAATGATGGATGAGGTCTCCTTCAAGGAGGCATTCATGAGCCTTGGCGGGGAATATCAGAAGCCTACATTTTCCAGCCGGCTGGCGGTTTACCGGGCGCAGAAACAGCGCGCGATGCGCCAGAAGGAGGCGGAGCGAGAGCGGGAGAAGCGCAGGCTGAACAATATGCTTATAAGTATCTACAGGGCCTATATGGAGCGCTCTGAGCCCCTGAGTGATGTCTGGTGTGATTGTTATAACGCCCTGCAGTACCAGCTCTATGTACAGGCAGGATTATGCGGATTGGAAGCGAGGTGGTAGCATGGTGCCGTTGAAGGAGCTGACGGCCGAGACAGTATTGTCGGATGATGTGCTGACAGAGGTATTTGACCAGGAGGACGAGCTGTACAAGTCAAGGCTGCTGCTGTCGCTGGAGGACCGGGCCGGGGAGCTGGGGGTAAAGAAGAAGTTCCAGGAACTGGTCAAGGCCTATAAACGTGTGGAGCGGGAGATGCGGCGCCGGGAACGGGATAAGAAAAGCCAGCCCTGCACGCTGGAGCAATGGACCAATTTTGAAGGACCCTATAACCGGATGCAGTGCAAGGAGTGGATTGCCGGCGAGGGAGGTATATTCCTCCGGAATCCCACCACGGGATATACGGACATCCTGGCCTGCTACCATCCCATTCTGCCAGTGGAACGCCTGCGTAACCTGGAGACCGGTGAGGAGCAGATAAAACTGGCCTACAAGAGGAATGGCCGTTGGGATGAACTCATCGTGCCCAAAACAATGGTGACATCCGCCAACAAGATTGTGAGCCTGTCCGGACGGGGGATTGCAGTCACCAGCGAGAATGCAAAATATCTGGTACGTTATCTGGCCGATGTAGAAAACGCGAATGAGGAACATATCGCGGTGCAGTATTCCACATCGAAACTGGGTTGGGTCAGAGGAGGATTCCTGCCTTACGACACGGACATTGTGTTTGATGGGGATGTGCGGTTCCGCCAGATAGCGGAGAGTATAGGGCCTTCCGGCAACCGGAATAAGTGGTACGAGCATGTAGTGCAACTGCGCAGTCGGGGGAGGATGGAAGTTAAATTTATGTTGGCAGCATCGTTTTCCAGTGTGTTGGTGCAGCCCCTGGGAGGATTGCCATACTTTGTGGACCTCTGGGGCGAAACGGAAGGAGGAAAGACTGTGGACCTGATGCTGGCGGCATCTGTATGGGCAGACCCGGATGAAAGCGCCTATATCAAAGACTACAAGGGAACAGAGGTTGGCCTGGAGGCCATCTGTGACCTGCTGAATAACCTTCCCCTTATCCTGGATGATTCCAGCAAGAAGAACCGGAAGATAGAGGATAATTTCGAAGGTCTGGTCTATGACCTGTGTTCGGGGAAGGGGAAGACACGTTCCAATAAGGAACTGGGATTAAACCGGGAAAACCACTGGAAGAACTGTATTCTGACCAATGGGGAACGGCCTTTAAGCTCTTATGTGACCCAGGGAGGCGCCATCAACCGCATCCTGGAGATTGAATGCGGTGAGCGTGTGTTTGAGGACCCGGGGTACACTGCAGAACTGGTAAAGCATAATTATGGCTATGCAGGACAGGAATTTGTGGATGTCGTTAAGAACATTGGCGTGGACTGTATCCGAGAAATACAGCAGGGTTTCCTGCGACAGCTGGCAGATGATGAAAAGATGCAGAAGCAAAGCCTGTCCCTGTCCATCGTTCTGACAGCTGACAAACTGGCAACGGATTATCTATTTAAGGATGCCCATTACATAAGCCTGGATGAGGCCAGGGAGGTCCTGATAGACCGCAATGAACTTTCTGATAATGAGAGATGTTACCAATTCGTCCTGGACAAGGTGGCCATGAATCCGGCCAGGTTTGATAACAAGGTGGAGAACGTGGAAAAGTGGGGCACGATTGAGAATGGATATGCCATCATCTACACCACGGCTTTTACGGCGCTATGCAAGGAAGGCGGCTTTTCGCGTACATCGTTCTTGTCTTGGGCGAACAGGAAAGGCGTCATCCAAGTGGAAGGGAACGGAAAACGGATGGATAAGGTGAAGAGCTTCAACGGAAATAAAATCCGGTGTATCTTCCTGAAACTGAACGATAACACGGATAAGGATGGATTTGTGAAGGTGGACGATGATAGTCAGGAACGGCTTCCATTCAACTGATGGGAACCATAGAGTAACCAAGACATGGTTACCGCAAAAAGCTAGGTTCTATGCGGGTTTGCAGACTTATTTAAGGGGAGTAACCAAGGAACCACTAAAAACACGCACCTATATACAGAAAAAAATATTTTATGTACATGTTGATATAAAAAATGCCTCGCGCGTAAGGAAACCTAAAAAATATGGTTACTTTGGTTACCGTAGTCCATAAAGCCTTATTCTATGAGGGTTTGAGCGGTATCCAGTGAGGCGAAACAGATGGTTACGGGAACCATAAAAAAGGTTACTCAGGGTGAATTGTATGACAAATAAGGAAATATCAAGCATATTTAATGAAACTTACAATCAATTTTGGATGAAGTGGCGTGATAACGTTCCATCAAGGGGCTCAATGGAGTGGGATATCCTGCAGGGCGAAGCCTATATCATCAAGCTGAGGCATGGCACACGCCTGGTCAGAAAGTGGGAAGGCCCTGTCCCAACCATGGAGGAGGAACCGGTGGCGGCGCCGATTGTCAACTGGTTCATGGATGAGCTGGAGGACAGGGAACGGGAGAAATATGGGAAGGAGCGTCATGGCGATTAAGGCAAAAGAAAAAAAACAGCCGAAATCCCCGGTCTACATCTGCAGCCAGTGCGGGCAGGAGATAAGCGGGGACCATGTATATATCAAGACCAGGCGGCGGACGGAGCTGCACATACACTTCGGATGCATGCCGGTAGGAAGGAGAAGAGAAGATGAAGGTTAGGATATCAATGCCAGGAGCATGTATGGTGATGGACATGGAGGAGGGCCAGGCACGGATGACGTTCCACAAGATGGCAGAGTTAATGTGGTTGATTGGTGAAAAGAGCCATAAGCCGGCGGAAGAAGCAGATATGGAACCAGAAGAGGTTCCGGAACCGGTGAGAGAAGTCTATCCAGGCCAGAAGAAACAGGAGGCTGAGACAGTGATGGAAACTGGGGTTCCAGAAAAGGAAAACGAAGAACCGGCGCCTAAAATTATCTCCGCAGGGTATGGAGGATATCTGTACATGAAATGCTCTGCCTGTGGAAAGACCAGGGGCTTCTGTGCCAAGACGCGGCTGAATCATTACCGGTGTGAATGTGGGGCCGTAACGAGGATGGAAAGTATGGTCCCTCTGTATATGAGATGTGAGTGCGGAAGACAGGCCAGGTATCTGACCAATATGACAGAGGATGAATTTGACATAACCTGCTATGACTGTGGGGCGCCGGTGGCAGTGCGGTGGAACGATAAGAAGGGGCAGTATGAGCCGATGTGCTGATGGAGGGGAAGCCAATGGATGAAGTAATGCAGTGGTATGAACGTGACATGACCCTCGAGCAGGCCATGGACGGCATAGAGACCAACATGCGGTCATCAGTCAGGAACTACATAGCGGTTGGGTTTTACCTAAAGGCCATCCGGGACAGAAAACTCTTCCAGGAGGCTGGATATAAGAATTTTGAGGAATTCGTCCGTGACAAATACGACCGCGATAAAGGATGGGCCAGCCGATGCATCAAGGTCAATGACCAGCTGAGTAAGGACGGGAACAGCCCCGTCCTGGCGGAAGGGTATAGGGATTACAGTGTCTCACAACTGGTAGAACTGGCGTATCTGACCGAAGAACAGCGGACTCTGGCCAATCCGGATATGACAGTGAAGCAGCTGCAGGCTATTCGGAAGCCGGAACCTCAGCTGGAAAAGGAAGTTGTGACATTACAACCGGAGCTGAAGGAACATGAGGGAGAGCTGAGAGAAAAAGTTGTAACATCACAACTGGATGAAGGAGCTGAAAAAGAGCCGGAAGTAATACATTTCACTGCTGGAAACAGAACGATAGACAATGCTTATGGAGCTACTATTGCCGCGGTTGTAGGAGCATACCTGGATGCCGGATATGCTAGACCCGAAAAAGAGTGTGAAGTTATTGCTTTTGGACTATCATACAAAGTTCTTAAACGACAGGACGTTACAGTTTTTTACACGGATTTGGGACGGACCGTATTCGACGTAGAAAATACCCGTCTGGAGGAAGAATACCAATTCCGACACAGAATAAAGCCAGAGCCGGCCCCGCAGGATGAAGAACCAGAGCCTGAGCCGGAACTACCAAAGACAGAGCAGACCCAGTTAGAGAAGTCCGGTAAGTGCATCCACCGGCCAGAATTTGACTGCACCCTGGAGGAGGCCCATAAGCTCATCCCGGGAACTGGGGAGGACTGCAGCCGGATGTGCTGCTGGGAATGCATCAGGCGCGGTGACTGTGAGTTGGAATGTTACAGTTCACAGCGGCGCCCGGAACATCTGGAACCTCCAAAGGCAGAGCCGGATTGTCAATCACTGGATGCTGCGGATGTGCAGCAGGTGAAAACAGCCATCCCTTCCCAGGAGGAATGTATTCTGGACTTCTATCAGCATCACATGTCCATGCCGTGTGCGCAGGCCGTCAATGACAGGAATGCGAAACTGCTGAGGCAGGAGCTGATAATCAATCACGGGGAACCCCATAACAGCGGGTCAACGGAGTACGGCTTTTATCAATGCGGCCCGGAACGGATTCATTTTCAGGATAATATGTGCGAGACATTTCTGAGCTTGACCTGGGGTAAGTACGTAAAGGAATTACTCAACCTCTTGGGAAGTGCTGAGGATGAGGCATCTGAACATGAAAACGATGTCCCCGATATGCCAGAATGCCAGGAACCCGTGATTGATGGTGAATTCACGGAGATTCCAGAAACGGAGGAGGACATCCAGGACCCGGAGGAACCCATGACCGAGCTGCAGATTGCCCGGGATGAACTGGAACGTGCAAAAAAACTGCTTAATGCCGGACTGGGATGCGGGGTGGACGAAAACGACACCCATATCCGCCGGCTGAAAATAAAGGTTTGCGCCCTGGCCAGCTATGTGTGCGATTTGGATGACATCGTGAATCCGCCGCCGCAGCCAGAGCAGCCGGAACTGCCGGTGCTTAAGAACAATGACCAACGGGCTGCCTTCGTGGATGCATATGAGATGTGGCCGTTATGGATTGAGACGAAACAGACCGGAGAGCGGTACTATCGGTATGACCTGGAGGACGGGACCAGCATGGTGGTCAAGGTATACCACGCAAGGATGTTTGGTGGGTACAAGGATGGGAGCTATGAGGCCCAATATTATGATGGCTACGGCCGGCATGAGTACTATCTGCTGCGGGATGGGAAGTTATTCCGGGATTGTGAGACGAACAGGGGGTTATTGATTGAGAAACTGAAAGAGATTCAGAAGGTGAAGAAAGGATAGGATGTACAATGTCAGAAAAAATGATTGAAAACAACAAAGTAAGTGTAATTGGTGGGATTGTATCGGAATTTACCTTTAGCCATGAAGCTTTTGGAGAAGGCTTTTATCTGGTGGATGCTGCTGTGAAGCGGCTCAGTGGCCAGGCGGATACCCTGCCGTTAATGGTGTCAGAGCGTCTGCTGGATGTGCACCGGGATTATTCCGGTGATACGATGGAGGCCATTGGCCAGTTCCATTCCTACAACCGCCATGAGGGCGCCAGAAACCGCCTGGAGCTGTCCGTTTTTGTCCGGGAGGTCCGTTTCATGGAGGAATTTACAGATTATACAAAGACAAATCAGATATCCCTGGATGGCTACCTTTGTAAGCCGCCGGTTTATCGCAGGACTCCCCTGGGACGTGAGATAGCGGATATCCTTCTGGCCGTCAACCGGCCGTATGGCAAGTCTGATTACATACCTTGCATCAGCTGGGGCCGGAATGCCCGGTATGTAACTAGTCTTGAGGTGGGGACTAGGGTGAGGACATGGGGCCGGGTACAGAGTAGGGAATATGTGAAGCAACTAAGTGAGACTGAGTGTGAGAAACGGATTGCGTATGAGGTCTCAATCAGCAGACTGGAGGAGGTTAAGGATTATGTTTGAGAAACAGATTGATATGATAGAGGCCTTGCGGCAGGACGTGATAAGGCAGATGTAGACGTACCAGAAAGGATGCCATTTTCCAATCAAGCCCTAGGTGAATTTATCTGGCGGTCAACTTGCCAATTAACAGTGTGGAATTCGTGGATTGGATAGTCAACAAAATAAGAAGGTTATCGGCTTAGGCAGACTGGCATACCATTGCCAACGACCCAGCTAATACTAAAAGATACTAATACAGTAAAAAAGGCTGAAATAACATTATACATTGGCCTCACTCCTTTAAGTGAATCGCTAAATGATAGAAATAAACTTGCGATAACAAGGAAAACAAAAATAGGAAATGTATTAGCTAAGTGCATGGATTCGAACCATGTAGGGTCTACCACTGCCTAAACCGATAACGTTTATATATTAACATATTGTGATAAAAATTGCAATAACACTGATATTTTCAATATAAAGGGAGGTGTCCGATTGAGGATAAGAGGCAGTAAGCAGTCCAAGGTCAACCGCATCGACCGCAGCAAGGCTCTGGCGGCCCAGGCAGACGAGGCCGTAAAGGAGCGCATCCGGACGGCGCCGGCCTACATGTATACCAGCCTGTGTCCAGTTCCGGAGTTGCGCCGGCCGCCGAAGGGAGTGATACGGTATCATGAGACACTGCTACATAGACAACGGGCGTCACGGGTGTGATGGCCAGAGGACCAACAAGGGCAGGATACGGTACGGGTGCTGGTCATGTCCGTATCTGGATGCGGGAGGAGGTGATGCCGATGGACAAAGACATTCTAGTGGTGTATGCGGATGCCAGGGCCAGGATAAGGCTGGTGCGGGAACAGACGGAGAAGAAGCGCCGTAGGCTTGAGAAGCTGGAGCAGAAGGGAGTACGGGTATCGGATTCCGTGTCCTGCGGAAAGAGGGGAAAGAAATCGCTGGCAACTGTGAGGATTACGGGATACCCAGTTCCTGAACATGACAGAGCCAAAAGAGAATATGAGAAGCAGTATAGCAATTTGATGCGAGAGGAACAAGAGCTTCTGGAGCTTCAGACACAGGTGGAGGAGTACATATCCGGTTTGGATGATATTGAGATACGCAATATAATGACTCTGTATTATGTGGAGGACATGACCTGGATACAGGTGGCGCACGGCATGAACCGGATATATCAGAGCAAGAACCGGTGTTATACAGATAGCAGTTGCAGGCAGAAACATGATAGATTTTTAGACAAATTATAAAAACGGCGGTTTTGGCGGTTTTTATGTGGTAATATTTAAGCTGGAAGTGGTGTAAAAGCCGCTTTCAATCCTCCCCCATTATAAGCAACGGCCGCTAGGTATCATAGCCTGGTGGCTGACTAACCGGTATTGTGTAATCCCTCATAAGACAGACCTGTACTTTCACGGGACAATGCCGCAGGGTATGCAAGCGGTGAGGTATCTGGTTTTATCCCCCGTGACGTTTTCCAGATACATAGATTGATTTTCTCCTTTGGATTAGTCCCTGCCAGTGCGGCGGGGGCTTTTCTTTTGTCGGATTTTGATGTATGATGGAAGAAAAAGTTGGGGAGGATTCAATGGATAGAAAAAGTTTTATGAGAAACTATTGGATGTATTATCTTATGCTGGAAGAAAGATTTATTCAATCTACAAGATATATAGAACCAGTAGAGGATAATGAGGAAGTATATTCACTTGAATATGTAAATCAGCTTCAGGCAATTGGATCGGAAATTGATGTATTGATGAAAGTAATATGCAATATTTCTCAAAGCGCACGCAAAACAATAGCTGATTATTATCCAATAATTGTCCATAAAATACCAAACATTACAACATATCGAGTAAGATGTTATAATTTTGAGTTTAAACCGTTTGAAACGTGGCTACAGGCCCAACCGTCACAAAGTTTGTTTTGGTGGGATGCGTATAACCAAATAAAGCACGGTCGTGTAGAAAAATTCAAGTTTGCAAATATGAAGGTTGTAATGTATGCATTATCGGCATTGTGTTTATTGGAATTGCTCTATTTAAAAGAGATAGTAAAAAATCAACAGCTTTTAGATAGGCCAGATAGAGAATCAGAAATTTTTAGATTTCCAGACATTAATTATCAATATATAAATGTTGGAGGGGGACTTATTCTCGAAATGAGAAGTTCTCAGAAAGATGATCCGGCGGAAGTTGATACCCTTATATTGGATGGGGGAAGCTTGTAGAACTTTGAGGGGCCGCCTCCGGACGGCCCTTTTCATACCCCAAAACAAACAAAGAAAAGGCAGCCTAATCGGCCGCCTCATCCTCAGAAATGAAAGTGTTTATAAATTTTTTGATTTCCGTTGTGGGAGTGGTTCCTAGCTCGTCGCATTTGGCTTTGAATGCCTCTAGGACATCAGGCTTTAGGTCGAGAGGGAAACGAACATATTTGGTGCGCAGGTGTTTTTGCTGAGACGCATATTTCTTTTCTTCTGGCATGATAGGCCTCCTTAAAATAAGAGTTTGATTAAACCAATGACAATGATAATTAGCCAAAGGATGGAAACAATAAGATGGAATAGGTTTTTTACATTTCTTCTCATATTGTTTTTAGAATGGATATGTGTTATATTTTAGGTGGGGAGGTTTCCCTCCCCTTTGGTTAGCGGATACTCTCTACAATCATTTTAATGACTGCTATGAGAGTTCCAATTTCTAAGGCAAGCTGTGTAAGTGCTCGAACCACTTTTATTAGCTTGCCTATTTGTTTATCCATTCCGTATCACCTCCTTTCTATGATTTAATTATAGCATATACGTACGTATATGTCAAGCAAAATATAGATATTTATAAGATTTTTTGCATCTGCGGATACCTGCAGGTGCTTTTATTATGCCATAACAAGAGGTGGTGATTATGCCAAGACCCAGGAGCCCTAACAGGGACAAAGCACTGCAGCTATGGCTGGACAGTGGGCGGAAACGCCAGTTGAAAGATATAGCTGCTGAGTTGCAGGTATCAGAAGAACAGATTCGTAAATGGAAAAATCAAGATAAGTGGGATAAAGTAACGTTACCAAATGCAAAAGGTAACGTTACTAATCATAAAGGGGCTCCTGTAGGTAATCAAAATGCTGTTGGCCATGGGGCGCCGAAACAGAATAAGAACGCAGAAAAATACGGTTTCTTTAGTAAGTACCTACCTGAGGAGACCGTTTCCATTATCCAGGAGATGCCCACGGACCCGCTGGACATCCTTTGGGACCAGGTGCAGATAGCCTATGCTGCCATCATCCGGGCACAGTCCATCATGTATGTGAGGGACCAGAAGGATGTGACCATCACTAAGATAGGCCAGAAGGACGGCGAGACAGTCACGGAGGAGCGTTGGGAGGTGCAGCAGGCCTGGGACAAGCAGGGCAACTTCCTGCAGGCGCAGGCCCGGGCCCAGAAGACGCTGGAGGGGCTTATCAAACAGTATGATGAACTCCTGCATAAAAACTGGGAACTGGCCAGCGAGGAGCAGAAGGCGCGGATAGCACAGATGAGGGCCCAGACAGATAAGCTTACTGGGAACAACCAGGAGCTGGAGGATATGGACGGGATAGAGGGGGATATCTATGGCAGTAGCTAATCGGTTCACCAGGAAAAGGACCATTCCTTTTAATTTCTCTGAAAAGCATAAGGAGTACATCCGCAAGTGCGAGGCCAACATGTATAACGTGGCCGAGGGGGCCGTCCGTGCAGGCAAGACGGTTGACAACGTGTTTGCCTTTGCACATGAGCTTAAGACTACACCGGACCGTATTCACCTGGCTACCGGTTCCACGATGGCCAATGCAAAGCTTAACATTGGGGATGCCAATGGCTTTGGGCTTGAATGGATATTCCGGGGACAGTGCCATTGGGGGAAGTACAAGGATAACGAAGCTCTGTTTGTCAAGGGTCCGGATACCAGGTGGAAGCAAAGGATAATCATCTTTGCTGGCGCCGCCAAGGAAGACAGCTATAAGAAAATCCGTGGAAACTCCTATGGCATGTGGATTGCAACGGAAATCAACCTGCATCATGACAACACCATCAAGGAGGCATTCAACCGTCAGCTGGCTGCCCGTCGGTTGAAAGTGTTCTGGGACCTTAACCCGGACAATCCGCGTGCGCCAATCTACTCAGATTACATAGATAAGTACCAGGCCCAGGCCGATGTGGGTGACTTCCCTGGCGGATACAACTACATGCACTGTACCATCTATGACAACATCAACATCTCCCAGGAGCGTCTGAGGGAGGTTGAGAGCAGGTACGACAAGAACAGCATCTGGTACCTGCGGGACATCAAGGGGATGCGTGTGGTGGCCAATGGGCTCATCTACCGCCGGTTTGCGGATGATACAAGTACCAAGCAATACACGTTCCGCCTGTCTGATAAGCCCAAGGATATCATGGAGATTATCCTGGGGATTGACTTTGGCGGCAGTGGTTCCGGCCATGCTTTCACGGCCACAGCCATCACCAGGGGATACCATAACGTAGCTGTCCTGGCATCGGAATGGATTGGCTGCAAGGACGAGAAGGGGAACCAGATAGAGATTGACCCAGAAATGCTGGGGACCATGTTCTGTAACTTCTGCCAGAAGATTATCAGCAGGTACGGGTACATTACAACGGTCTATGCAGACAGTGCAGAGCAGACGCTGATATCTGGCATCCGAAGTAGTCTGCGTAAACATGGATTTGGATGGGTGCGTGTAGAAAATGCACTGAAAACTGAAATTAATGACAGGATTAACGCCACCGCCATACTGATGGCGCAGGGGCGTTTTTACTATGTCCGGGGAGAGTGTCAGAGCCTTGTGGATGCCCTAAGTACAGCGGTGTGGGACCCAAAGGAATTGACGAAGAACGTCCGGTTAGATGATGGTACAAGCGATATTGACAGCCTGGACAGCTTTGAGTATACATTTGAACGGCAGATTAGCAGACTCATAAAGTATGGATAGGAGGTGAGGGGAAGATGAGATTCACCAAGATGTTGGACTTAATTACGAATGTCTTGAATAAGGATGCGGACACGCAGGTGGATGTGTGCCTGACATCCCAGATGGCGGACCGGATTGAACTGTGGACAAGAATGTACGAGAACCGGTCCCCGTGGGTCAATGGAAAGGATGTGCTCAGTGCCAGCCTTGCCCCGGCCATCGCCTCTGAGATTGCGCGTCTGGTGACGCTGGAACTTAAGTCAGAGGTGACAGGTGGGCCAGCGGCGGATTACCTGAATGGACAATATCAGCGTAAGGTGCTTAAGGACCTGCGCCGGTATGTGGAGTACGGCTGCGCGAAAGGTGGCTTGGTCATGAAGCCGTACATCACTCGGCAGGGGATTGAGGTACAGTTTGTACAGGCGGACTGTTTCTTCCCATTGTCTTTTGACAGTTCCGGACGGATTATACAGTGTGTGTTCACGGAGCAGTTCCGTAAAGGGCAGAAGATATATACCAGGCTGGAGATACACACGCTGCAGGGGAGCCGGGTACACATCACCAACCGTGCGTTTGTGGCCACCAATGATTACAGCCTTGGCAGTGAGGTGACTGTAAGCTCCATTGACAGATGGTCGGAACTGGTTCCGGAACTGTCCCTGGAGGGTGCGGACCGGTTGCTGTTCGGATACTTTAAGGTCCCTCTGGCCAATGCGGATGATTCTGACAGCCCCCTGGGGGTATCCGTGTACTCCAGGGCCATCGGGCTCATCCGGGAAGCGGACCGCCGGTATTCCAATATCTGCTGGGAGTATGAGGGTACACAGCTGGCCGTGCATATAGCGTCATCGTTGCTTAAGTACAACCAGGCCCGGGATAAGTTTGAGTACCCTGGAGGTCACGAGCGGTTATACCGGGATGTGGAATATAATACTGGAGCTGCAGATAAGCCATTCATTGATACATTCAGCCCAGAGATTCGAGATACAGCTTTATTTAATGGATTCAACAACCAGCTAAAACTGGTGGAATTCAACTGTAACCTGGCTTACGGTACTTTGTCGGACCCGCAGAGCGTGGATAAGACCGCCACTGAGATTAAAACCAGCCGGCAGCGCTCCTATGTGATGGTGTCCGATACCCAGATGGCATTACAGGATGCCCTGGAGGACCTGGTGTATGCCATGGGCTTCTGGGCGGCACTGTATGGGCTTATTCCAGCCGGAAGTGATTATGAGGTATCATCTGACTGGGATGACAGCGTGATAATGGATGCCGAGACTGAACGGCAGACTGACCGGGCAGATGTGGCTATGGGGGCACTCAATCTGTGGGAGTATAGAATGAAATGGATGGGGGAAACGGAAGAACAGGCAAAAGCAATGATACCTGACCCCGCATTGGTAGACGAATAAAAAGCGCTTGACTTGTTGCATGTAACATGATATAACTGTTACATGCAACAGGAGGTGAGAACGATAGCTGAACATAGCAGAGCTGATTATTTCAAAGAACGCCGCGAGAAATACAAAGCGTTCCATGTTGAAGTTGAAAGAGAGAAAATGGAGGCTTTTGAAAATAAACTTCACATGAAAAAACAGACAAAAAAAGAATGGCTTGATGAAAAAATCAGTGAAGAAATAAAAAAATAAGGAATTCCGCCCCTACCAAAGTTTGGAATCCCTTATTGACACTTAGAAGTTTCCTTCCATGAAATATCATATCATGGATTGAGACTTCTTTCAAGAACCTAATTTTGAAAGGAGTTTTTATTATGGCAAGAGTAAAGAAAACCATGCAGTTAATTGAGAAATCTATTGGACGAATCAATAATAATTATGATATGTGTACAGAGAATATAGAGGATATAAGAAAAGCAAGTCGAGATTTCTACGATTTAATTTGTTATGGATTTCGGTTTGGCTATATGCAGGGTATGAAAGCCACCAAAGCAGAAATGGAGAAGGGCGGTGCTGTGAATGGGTAAGATGATAGATTTGACAGGGCAACGCTTTGGACGATGGACAGTTCTTGAATATGTTGGATACGAAAAAGGGGTGATGTGGAGATGCAAATGTGATTGTGGAACTGAAAGGAATGTTCGTTCAGACCATTTGCGATATGGAAAAACTATATCCTGCGGGTGTTTCAGAGCAGAAGTAACAGCTAAAGAAACGGGAAAGAAAATTCAAAAACATGGTATGTGGAATACTAGATTATATCATATTTGGCAGAGGATGAAGCAACGATGTAGTCCATCTTGTCCTAAACATGAAATCCATAATTATTATGATAAAGGAATTAGAGTTTGTGCTGAATGGGAAAGTGGTTTTGAATTATTCATGAATTGGGCATTATGTAATGGATATAAAGAGAATCTTTCCATAGACAGAATTGACGGAAATAAGAATTATGAACCATCAAATTGCAGGTGGGCAACAGCAAGGGAACAAACTAATAATCGGCGGAATACGTATTTTGTAGAGTACAAGGGGAAAACGAAAGCCTTAACAGATTGGGCAGATGTATTAAAAATCGCTCCATCCACACTTAGTAATAGATTAAGACGAGGGATGTCTGTAGAAGATGCGTTTGAAAGACCAGTTAAGAAAAAATAATAGCAGAGTAAAAACACATTGTTCCGGCGGTGTGTTTTTTCTTTTGTATTGACAGAGGAGTGATGCCATGACGCCTGAGGAATTGGAAAAACTGCCAAAGCCATTAGAACGCACCATGACGGACCTTGAACTGTCTATCATGGATGAAATCATACAGCGCATCAAGGAGGCCGCACAGATTACTCCAGTCATTGACTGGCTGCTGGTCAGGATGGATGCCATTGGTAAGAGCCGTAGCAGCATCAGACAGATGATTGGCAAGGCCCTGGAAAAGACGGACCTGCAGGTGGATGACATCTATGAGCAGGCAGCGCGGTCTGATTATATCCGCAATAAAGCAATCTATGAGGCTGCCGGCAGGGACTATCTGTCTTATAAGGATAACCAATGGCTCCGGCAGGTTGTGGACGCTGCCAGGAGGCAGACTAAGGACAGTCTGAGGCCCTTGGAAAACATTACCCAGACCACGGGCTTCAACGTGCCGATGGGCGGCGGCAGGAAAGTGTTTACACCGATGTCCGAATACCTGGAGCGCAGTCTGGACAAGGCCATGCTGGGAATCACCACTGGCACCAGGACATATAGCCAGGCTATAGGTGAGGTGATTGACGAGATGACGGCCAGCGGCATCCGGACAGTGGATTATGCATCCGGGAAGTCTGACCGCATCGAGGTGGCAGCCAGGCGTGCGGTAATGACCGGTGTGGCCCAGATGACGGATAAAGTCAACGAAAAGAACATGGAGGAACTACAGACAGATTACTGTGAAGTAGACTGGCACATGGGCGCCAGGAACACCGGGACCGGATATCTCAATCATCAATCGTGGCAGGGTCGCGTGTATTCTTCGGAGGAGATGCGGACAATCTGTGGAAAAGGACAGATGTTAGGTTTTGGGGGAATCAACTGCTACCATATAGCCTTCGTATTCATCCCAGGTATATCCAAACGTAAGTACACGGATGAGTGGCTGGCGGAGCAGAACCAACGGGAAAATGAGAAGAAACCTTTTCATGGCAGAGAGTACGACACCTATTCGGCCCTGCAGTATCAGCGCCGACTGGAGCGTACTATCCGGAAGCAGAAGCAGGATGTGGAGCTTTTGGAAAAGGCCGGAGCAGATAAGGAGGATATTACGGCGGCTAAGTGCCGGCTGAGGTTGACCAATAAGACTTATGTGGATTTTTCTAAGGAGATGGGCCTGCGGCAACAGCGGGAGAGACTGAAGATTCCAAAACTGACCGATGGCAGGCTATTGGATAAAAACCGTATAAAACTTCCAGATGAGATTATGTCAGTCAAAGGGATGACAGAAGATGAACGTATCCGCATTGAAAAAACCATAACGGTAATGCAGAAAAAATATGACATCCGGATTGGGGAAATATCAGTAGAATCAATGGGAGTGAAAGAAAAGGGAACATATTTCATTTCTGGTCCATACATGGACGGAAAGAACCTAAAAATGGCACTGGTAATTAACAGGGATATTGATTATACTGGTATTGACAAAAGGATAGGAGAAGGATATGGTTCAGGCTATCTTGCTGCTAGAAATCTGGAAGATAGCGTTAAACATGAATTGGCTCACGTGATGACCTTTCAGGGATGTAATACCTACGAAGAATATCAGGCACTAAAAGAAAAAATACCGTTCATACCGGGCATTTCAGGATATGCTGATAAATGTAAAGATGGAACGGAATCGCTGGCAGAAGCTTTTGTAAAAATGCAAAACGGAGAAAAGGTACCATTGAAGGCCAGAATGCTTGTTAATAAATATATTGGGAGGTGGAAAAGTTAATGCTGAAATTGCCAAATTGTGATTTTTGCCAATATTATTTGGATAACAACAAAAGTAAAGTTTGCTGTCAGGCGTTTCCACAAGGAGTCCCATTAGAGGTGATGGTAAAAGCAGAGCCCGGGGTCGAGTGTGCTCCAGGATATACCTTTTTAGAAAGGAAAGATGATAAAGTTTACGAAGAACCACCAGAAAACGGATTGTATAGTAGAATATTAAGATAAACACCATCGGTCAGTAAATGGCAGGTGGTATTTTTATACCCAAATTTGCCCGGAACGGCGTAAAACTACCACCACAAGGGACGCGACCCCGTAGAAAAGCGTAGTGAGAAAGGAGCAGTATGAAACGTAAATTTTTAGAGGACATGGGCCTGGCCAAGGAGCAGGTGGACAGCATCATGGCTGAGAACGGGAATGACATTGAAGCTGTCAAGCAGGAGAGGGATACATACAAGACCCAGCTTTCCACGGCGCAGTCTACCCTTAAGAGCTTTGAGGGGGTCAATATATCGGAACTTCAGGGGAAGATACAGACCTTGACCACAGACTTGGCCAACAAGGACGCCGAGTACCAGAAGCAGCTGGCAGAGCGGGATTTTAACGACCTGCTGAAGACTACCGCAGAAGGGTTTAAGCCCAGGGATATTAAGGCAGTTATGCCCTTTTTGGATGTGGAGAAACTCAAGGGGAGCAAGAACCAGGAAACAGATATCAAGGCTGCCTTGGAAGCCGTTAAGAAGGATAAGGGTTATCTGTTTCAGGACGTCAGTATTCCCCGGGTGGTTGCGCCTACTCCTGGGCCTGGTGGTGAGAAAACAGATGACACAAGGACACAAGCAAACAATGCCCTGAGAAGTATTCTGGGCAGAGAATAAGGAGGTAAATTATGCCAGTAAATATTACAAGCAGGGCCGACGCGGAGGCCATCATCCGCGAACAGGTCATATCAACCATTTTCCAGGATGCACCGAAGCAGTCCACATTCATGTCCCTGGCACGGAAGCTGCCGAACATGACAAGTAACCAGACCCGGATGCGGGTGCTTGACTTCCTGCCGACTGCATATTGGGTGGACGGTGATACCGGGATGAAACAGACCACCAGGCAGGCCTGGGATAACGTATTCATTGAGGCTGCGGAGCTGGCAGTCATCGTGCCGATTCCTGAGGCAGTTCTGGATGATGCAGAGTTCGACATTTTCGGTGAGATTACACCGCGGGTCAACGAGGCAATTGGCCAGCGCGTGGACAGTGCGATTATTTTCGGCGTGAACCGCCCGCGTAACTGGCAGAATGACATCATCACGCTGGCCAGGCAGGCGGGTAATAACGTGGCTGTAGGTTCCAGTCCGGATTATTATAACCTGCTCCTGGGTGAGGGCGGCGTCATTTCCAAGGTTGAGGAAGATGGGTTTATGGCAACCGGTGCGCTGGCTGCCATGACCATGAGGGCAAAACTGAGGGGCATTCGCGCAGAGGACGGCAGTCTCATCTTCAAATCTGATATGCAGGGTTCCACGAATTACGCGCTGGATGGGGCGCCCATGTACTTTCCGCAGAACGGCGCCTATGACAACACCATTGCGCAGCTGATTGTGGGCGATTTCAAGCAGGCGGTATATTCCATCCGCCAGGATGTGACGGTGAAGATTCTTGACCAGGGCGTCATCCAGGACCCGACAACGAAGGAAATCGTCTACAACCTGGCGCAGCAGGATATGGTTGCCCTGCGTATCGTATTTCGGATGGGGTGGGCACTGCCTAACCCGGCAACCAGGATGGACGAGGACCGCGTAGGCTGTCCATTTGCATACCTGGAGCCGACAAGCCCAGCTGTTACCCAGAAGGTTACCTTTACGGTTAAGGACAACGCCGAAACCCCAGCAGCTATTGATGGGGCAATTGTAGACGTGAATGGTTCCAGGGTTAAGACAGACGCGTCCGGCGTGGCGGAGTTCAACCTGCGGGCAGGGACATATCCAGCGAAGATTAAGAAGTCAGGCTACAGCCAGGTTACCGAGAACGTGACCGTAGCAGATGTGGCAGTGACAAAGGATGTAACCCTGGTTAAGTAGTAAGGAGGCCAAAACGATGCAGGCTTACGCAGATGAAATGTACTATATCAACGATTACCTGAAGGGGAGGAAGCCGGTCATCACAACTGGCTTCCATTTTTATGTCAGGTCAGCCAGCCAGGTCATTGACCGGTATACATTCAACCGCCTGAAGGATGTGGTAGAAATCCCAGATGAGGTACAGATGTGCTGCTGTGAACTGGCCGAGTCTGAGTACTGCAGAGAGAAACAGCAGAAGGAATCTGGAGGGAAGGTATCTGAGAAGATTGGGACTTATTCGGTCAGCTTCGGAAGCGTACAAGAATCGGCGCAGGCCACAGCCAAGGAACAGCGTAGCATTGTCATGAAATGGCTGGAAGATACCGGCCTGTGTTACCAGGGGGTGTGATATGTATACCAATGCAGATGTGACGCTGTACTTGTACAGCAAGGATGGGAAGGTGGAGAAGTACACCAGGATGTCCATAGAGGGCGTGTACTGGGAGGATGTGAGGCAGTCCACCTATCTTAAGACTGGCCAGCGGGACGGCACATCCGTCCTCCTGGTCATCCCACTGGAAAGTCTGGACGGTCCCATAAAACTGACACAGGGTAAGGACCTGGCTGTCAAGGGCATCATTGAGGATGAGATAGACTGCAGCAGCCAGGAGGCCATGTCGAAGTCTTTGACGGCCCTTAAGGCGGCCCATGGATTCCTGACAGTGGTCACGGTAGATGAACGGCTGTATGGCAGCGAGTCCGTGCAGCATTATGAGCTGGCTTGTAAGTAGGAGATGAGACTATGAAGGTGGAATTCAACATCAGCACTGCGGAAACCATCAAAAGAAACCACGGCTTACAACCTGAAGGGCCCGTGCAGAAACTGGTAGACAGTGAGGCCATGCGGTATATGAGCGACTACATGCCGCGCAGACAGGCAGGGGAGCTGGAGCATATGATGGTCATGGCTACGGTAATTGGCTCCGGCCAGATTGACATACCTGGTCCTTATGCGCATTATTTGCATGAGGGCATTTTATACGTGTCCCCGACAACGGGTAGTGCTTGGGCCAAAGAGAATGAAATCAAGGTTCCCACAGACCGGGAGTTGACCTATGCCGGCGCCCCTATGCGGGGCAAGAAGTGGTTTGACCGCATGAAGGCCGACCATAAGGATGATATACTGCAGGCGGCCCAAGCCCTGGTAAATAGAGGAGGGAAGGTATGACAATCATAGATTTTATGCGCCAGAAACTGACAGAGTATCCGAAGATATCGGAGTTCCTGGTTGATGGAGATATCCATGTGGATTTCACGGAGCCGGGCTCCAGTTATGGCCTGTCCAGCAATGGGGACAGCCTTGTCAAGGAGGACATGCTGGGGAACCAGACCCGGCGCCACAACTTTGCTATGTACGCAGTGGTACCGTCCTTTACGGATTACTGCCGGCTGGCCAATAGCAATTTTTTGTTGGAGCTGGGGTACTGGCTGGAGCAGCTGCCCGAAGAGGGTGGCCTTACTGCCAATATCGGAGGACAGGAGCTGGAAGCAAGGTTCCTGAAGGCAATCACATCCAACGCAATGGCCATGCAGCCCATGGGAGAGACAGTTAACGATGGAATCCTGTACCAGATACAGATACAGGTGACCTACAAAATAGAAAGCGAGGTATAACCATGCATAAAATGCAGTTACAGCTGTTTGCGGAATTAATCCCTGCGGCTGGAAAGATTAAAAGGAAATGGATGGCACATTATATCGATGCAGCCCTCCCATCCGCCAATAAGGCTGATTATAGCCGCCTGGGGAAGGACCTGGAGGAGTACATCGTGGAGATGAACGCCAACGTGGAGACAAGGAACAACATATGGGGGGAGACGTCCGTAAACCTGGACAGCTACCAGCCCCAGGCATCCACAGACCCGTACTATGCCGAGATTGGGGAGCCATTGTTTGACCGCTTGCAGGGGATTGTGGATGAGCGTCAGACGCTGGATGATTTAAAAACCAGTGTGGTGGAGGTTCATCTGTGGGACCCGGTTGAGGCGGCAGACGGCACATACGTGGCTTACAAAGAGGATGCAATCATTGAGGTATCCAGCTATGGCGGAGATACTACAGGGTACCAGATTCCATTCAACGTGCACCACACCGGAAACCGGGTTAAGGGTAAGTTTGTACTTGCGACAAAGACGTTTACAGCAGATGCATGAAGAGCAATGCCGGCGGCCGATTCTGTGCCGCTGGCAGTCAAAGAAGAGGAGGTAATATCAGATGGCGAAAAAAATGAAGAGTCTGTTATTTGATGACGGCTATGAGAGCTTTGCGGTAAATGACGACCCGACCCGGATTATCCGGTTTAACCCGGCGGACCCGGAAATCATCAACCGCGTGCTGGATGTGCAAAGACATTTCAAGGATTACAGTCCCCCGGAGGGTATAGAACTGAACCCGGACGGGACCCCTAAAAGCGATATGGAAAGGGACGGTGCATACGTGGCTGAGTTCTCCGGGGAGATGCGTAAGGCGTTCAACGGCATCTTCCTGTCAGATGTATATGACACGATTTTCGCGGGGCAATCCCCTTTATGTATTGTTGGCCAGAAATACCTGTATGAAGGGGTACTGGATGGCCTGCTTGTGCTGATGCGGCCAGCTGTCGAGGAATACAGTAGAAAGAACCGAGAAAAGTCCATGAAGTATCTGGAGGATATAGAAAAATGATTGGCCGGTTACCAACCAGCCTTGATGTGGGCGGGGTAAGATATCCCATTGAAACAGATTACCGGAACATACTTGTTTTCCTGGCTGCCTGTTCCGACCCGGAGCTTTCGGCCCCGGAGAAGCTGGAAATCCTCATGAAACGGTTATACAGGGATGGATTTGGGCAGATACCTCAGGAATATCTGGAGGAAGCTATCCTACAGGCCAAGTGGTTCGTGGACTGCGGCCAGGAGGAGGACGATAAGAAGCCGGCCCGGAAGGTGATGGACTGGGAGCAGGATGAGCCCATTTTGTTCCCGGCAATCAATAAGGTTGCGGGGATGGAAACCAGGGCGGCCCCATACATCCACTGGTGGACCTTTTCTGGATATTTCATGGAGATAGAAGAGGGTACCTTTTCCACGGTTCTGGGCATCAGGCAGAAGAAAGCCAAGGGTAAGAAGCTGGAGAAGTGGGAACAGGAGTTTTACCGCAACAACAAGAAACTCTGCGACATCCGGAAACGGTATACCGAAGAGGAACAGGCGGAGATTGATTATTGGAATAACTTATTGGGTTAAGACGCTAGACGGGCGTCTTATTTTTATGCCTGGACAGGAGGTGATTGTATGGCAGCAGATGGCAGTCTGAGATTTGATACAAAAATAAATACGGATGGCTTCGAGGATGGGGTAAGTTCCATAAGGAAGGCAGCTGACCGGTGCGCAAAAGCACTTGAAGCGGCTGGTCAAAGTGCGAATGAGGCGTTCAACAAATCTACCAGGATTTCATCCCTTGAGAACCAAATTGTACAGACCGAAGAGAAGATACGGAGTCTTGTGTCTGAAATGGAAAAGATGGAGGGAACAAGCGTCCCGACAGAAGAATATAGGGAACTGTCTGGCCTGGTGGAAAAGACCCAGCTTAAACTGGATGGACTTCTGGACAGACAGGCTAAAATGGAGAGCCAGGGCGTAAAGCATAACTCATCCCGATGGAAGAGCCTGCAGTATGATATTGACGAAACAACCAGGAAGCTGGATACATACAAAGCCGAGCTGCAGGACACTGTGGACCGCGACCGGGCATTTACCTCCGGACAGGAAAGCGCCTCGTATGAAAAGAAGGCTGCCGCACTTGATGGACTGAATAACCGCCTATATGTACAGAAACAGCGCTTGATAGAACTGATTGAAAAGGAAGGCAGTGCGGCGGATGAGGCAATCAGGCTGAGGGAGATTGCGGAGAATGCCCAGGTAAGCAGCCAGAGGATTGTTGACCTGAACAAGCGTCTGCAGGAACTGAAAGCACGCCAGAAGGAGCTGCAGTCATCAGGTATTGGTCTGGGGCATCAGGAGTACGACAGTAATGCTGCTGAAATCGCCCAGATTAATTCAGAATTAAAGGATTATCAGAAATTACTGACGGATACCGGACATGAAACAAGAAAGTTTTCCAAAACAATCCAATCCGCATTTTTAAAAGCTGCAAGCGCGGTTGGTAATTTTGCAAAAAGTATTGGTCGAGGTCTGGCCAATAAGGCTAAACAGGCAGTATCCAGCTTGAAGGGCCTGGGGAAGTCTTCCAACAACGTCAGCAAGAGCATCCTGAAACTATCAAATATGTTTAAGCTCATGCTTATCCGCATGGCGATGAGGGCGGCCATCCAAGGAGTTAAGGAGGGTATGCAGAACCTGGTGCAGTATTCGGACAGCGCGAACCAGTCCATGTCCGGACTGATGACCAACATGACCTACCTTAAAAATAGTTTTGCGGCGGCGTTCGCACCCATTCTGTCCTATGTGGCTCCGGTACTTAATACTCTGATTAACCTGCTGGCTACAGCGGTGAGTTATATCAACCAGTTCTTTTCTGCATTGGGAGGCGGGAGTACATACATCCGGGCCAAAAAGGCCAATGAAGATTATGCAGCCAGTCTTAAAAAGACAGGAGGGGCTGCGAGTGCAGCCGGTAAAGAGGCCAAGAAAGCCCTGGCTCCATTTGATGACCTTGTACAGATACAGCAGCAGGGCGCGGATGCATCCGGAGGCGGAGGAGGCGGAGCCAGCCCATCAGATATGTTTGAGACTGTCGGTATAGACAAGGGAATCAGCGATTTTGCCAACCGGCTGAAGGAGATGTTCGCAGCTGGGGATTGGGAAGGAATCGGCCAGTTGATTGGCCAGAAAATCAATGAAGCAGTACAGAGTTTCACACAGTTTATCAGCTGGGATAACATTGGGGCGCAGATAACTGCATTCGTGACAGCCTTCACGACCATGTTCAACAGCCTGGTTGCAACGATTGACTGGTATGCCATCGGCATCATGTTTGGTACCGGCATCAACACCCTGGCCAATACCCTATATCTGTTACTCACGCAGATTGACTGGTTCATGCTGGGAAATGCTCTATCGCAAAGTCTTATGGGAATGGTTAATACGGTAGAGTGGGGACTTGTGGGAGCTACTATTGGGGCTTATTTCCAGGCGCAGATATCCGGTCTGCTGGGATTTATCGTTGGGACTGACTGGGGAGCTATCGGGGCTGCCCTTGCTACCTGCCTCATGGGCATTGCGGGGGCAATAGACTGGGTACAGTTTGGATATCTTATAGCTGCGGGGCTTAACGGGGCTTTCGCTCTGCTCCTGGAATTTGCATCCACGTTTGACTGGACGGAGTTTGGCAATAAGGTGGCAACAGGCATCAGCACATTTTTCCAGACATTCCAGTGGGCGCAGGCCGGAGAGGCCTTGAGCACATTTGTCATTGGTATCCTGGACTTTTTGATTACCGTGGTACAGGAGACTGACTGGGCATCCTTCGTGCAGGGCATTGTTGACTGCATTGAGGCAGTGGACTGGATTGGTCTTGCGGGGAAGATTTACACGTTGTTGTACTCTGCTCTGGGTGTTGCCTTTGGTGCTCTGGCTAACTTCATTGGGACCCTGATAGCGGACGGGTTCGCGGCGGCGAAGGACTACTTTAACGGCAAGATAGAGGAGTGCGGCGGCAATGTGTGGGAGGGCATGCTTAAGGGCATAACAGACGCTGCCAAGGGCGTGGTCACTTGGATTAAGACCAATGTCGTAGACCCGTTTGTAAACGGTGTGAAGGCAGGGTTTGGCATCCATAGCCCGTCAACGGTCATGGCCGGGATGGGGCAGTATCTTTGGGATGGATTCTGCAACGGCGTCAAGGAGTTCTTCTCCAACCCGGTTGGCTTCATAAAGGCCAACATCACAGACCCGTTCGTGAATGGTATCAAGAGCCTGCTGGGAATCCACAGCCCATCAACAGTGCTGTCCGGCATAGGTTCCAACACCGTGGCCGGGTTTAACCAGGGTGTGACAAATGAGCAGGCAGCTTCCCAGGGCGTGATACAGTCCTGGGCGTCCGGCGTAGCCAGCTGGTTTGCCAACAAGTTTGGAATCAGCACCGGGGACTCCACGGAGGCCCGTCAGTGGGCGACAAGTATCCTGTCCGGATTTAACAATTCGGTCAGCAAGAACTATACGAAGTCCCAGACAGTCATGGAGACCTGGGCAGAGAATGTCAGGAAGTGGTTCGTGGGAGCGGATGAGGTGCAGGGCGTGAATGAGTTATCCTGGGCGAAGTTTGCGGACCTTATTATCCAGGCATTCAAGGTCAAAATTGAGGGAAGCCATGTTGAAACACAGGCACCAATGGAAACCTGGGCTAAAAATGTGCGTGAATGGTTCTGGGGCGATAGCGACCCGGAGGGCACCGGCGGGATGTATAAGGCATTTTACGGCATGGCCAGACGCATCAACGAAGGTTTCGCCAATGGAATATCTGACTTTGCGTATATGGCCAAGAACGCCATCAGGAAGTGGGCCCGCGAGGCCATGGAAGCAGCGGAGGAAGAATTTGACATCAATTCCCCGTCCAAGGAGTTTTACGGTATTGCGGAGTATGTGGTGCGCGGATTTAATAACGGCATTAGTGCTATGGCGGCATCATCCCGAAGCATAGTCCAGAAATGGCTGGATGGTGTCATGGATGTGTTTAACGGTGTGGAGATGCAGCTGCCTATCGGTATCAACATCCCGAACGCAGCATCCTACCTGCCCAGGATGGCCAGCGGAACCGTTGTGCCGCCAAGGGCAGGTGAAATGTCCGCAAGCATGAGGAACACGGCAGGATATGGCCAGGAGGAGACTTTAAGCGCTTTGATTGCTGAGATGAATGAAAGGATAAGCCGTTTGGAGTCTGAGGGTAACAGGCCGATTCAGATTGTACTGAAAGTGACAGGGAGTCTGGCGGCAATGGTACGGTTGCTTAAACCAGAACTTGACAAAGAGGCAGCGCGCAAGGGCGTAAGTCTGGTAATTGTAGGAGGTTGATATGGGTAGTGTATTTTTGATGGACGGCAAGGCCTATAACGTTGAGGTAGAGAAGGATTCGCTGGAACGGAGTTTTGCCGTTACGGATTCAGAGCAGTCTGGACGTGCCATGGATTACAACATGGACAGGGACATCATAGGTACCTTCTACAACTACACAATGAAAATTTACCCCAAGATGGACGACCTAGCATCCTATGATGCGTTTTACAACATCATATCCGACCCAAACTACGCGAGCCATGAGATGACCTTTCCCTATGGCCAGGAGACATTGACCTTCCAGGCTTACGTCAGCCAGGGTAAGGATAAGCTGCGGATACGAAACGGTAAAAACATATGGGGTATGGATGGGCTGTCCCTGAATTTTACAGCAATGGAACCACAGAGGAGGCGGTAAGCGGTGAAGTGGGATGTAAGGGTAGAGACCAATGGACAGCAGCCGTACTCATCTGTGGACGACCTGTCCAGCCTTGAACAAAATATGCCTCCATTTGCTTACTGTTTGCCCAGATATGCCAAGATGGATGGCACATATAGTAATACGCCGGACATGGTGGAGCAGGGGCAGAAGGGATATATCAGCACGGCGCTCAGCGGCCCTGAGGGAGTCTTTGAAACACCGCCAATGATTATAGTGACATTTGACCGGTTAAAGACCAGCAATGGTGTATCTGTGGTATGCAACCGGACATCCGGGGATTACGCCAGCAAACTTAAGATTGCCTGGTACAAGGATTCCGGACTGGTCCAGGAACAGGATTTCAGCCCGGATGGAGTGGAATATTTCTGCCGGGCTAAGGTACCGCTCTTCAACCAACTGGTGATTACCTTCCTGGAGACAAACCGTCCATACCGTTATCTCTGGCTGTCGGTGCTTAAGAACCAGCGGATGACAGACGCCGGTGGCCTTAAGATTGTCTATGATGACATTGCCTTGGGGGCTGCAGAGGATAACGAGGTCATATCGGATGACAAGGATTATTACGTAGACCTGCAGGACCTGAAGGCAGGTGTGGAGTTTCCGGACTATGCCATGTGTCTCCCGAGATATGCCAAGATGGATGGAGGGTATATCAACGCACCGGATGCCTTGGATGATATGGGATACGTAAGTGACAGTATATCTGACAGAAATGGAATTTTTGCGAATCCCCCAGCATTGATATTCACGTTCGGGCAGAATTATTCCAGTGTTGGGATAACTTTGGCGTTTAATGATTATTCTGGAGATTATTGCAGCAAGGTCAACATCAGATGGTACCGGGATGATACCCTGCTGGCTGACCGGATTTACCATCCGGATGCTGGCAGCTATTTCTGCTACGGAATCGTAGATTATTACAACAAGGTGGTCATTACCTTCCAGGAGACCAGCAAGCCATACCGGAACGTATTCCTGACCGGGATAACCTGGGGACTCATCCGTGTGTTCAAGGATAATGAGATTGACGATATCAACTGTCTGATGGAGCTGAATCCGATATCCGAAGAGGTAAGCATCAATACCATGGACTACACCATCCGCAGCAAGTCAGAATATGCGTTTGAGTTTCAAAAACGGCAGAAGCAGACGCTATATTTTGACGAGGCAATCATGGGGATTTTTTATCTGAAAGATGGGAAGCAGCTGGGGGCAAAGCGGTATTCCGTGGAGACTCAGGATGCTGTGGGAATTCTGGATAATAACCAGTTCATGGGCGGTGTGTATGACGATGCCCTGGTATCAGACATCCTGGCCAGTATCATGGCCGGGGAGGGTATCACATACTTCCTGGATGACTCCTATGTAGATGCGAGGGTAAGTGGGTACCTACCAATATGTACCAAGCGCGTGGCTCTGCAGCAACTGGCCTTTGCAATCGGTGCCCTGGTAGATACCAGTTACGACCGGCAGCTTTACATATACCCACAGCAGACCGGGGTCACTGGTGAGTTTACGGCCAGGGATATCCGGCTGGGACTATCGGTGGAACACAGTGACATCATAACCGGCATCCGGCTGTATGTACACAGCTATACCCAGGGAACGGAATCCGCGCAACTGTATAAGGGGACCCTGGACGGCAACACGAAGATAGAGTTTTCAGAACCTTACTACAGTCTGTCTGTTACCGGCGGGACCCTTGGGGAGCATGGAGACAATTATGCCTGCATAACTGGCACAGGTAAAGAGGTGGTACTGACCGGGCTTAAGTATAACCACAGCACAGCTATGCTACTGACAGAAAACCCAAAGATTACTCAGAATAAGAACATTGCCGAAGTTAAGGAGGCAACTCTGGTAACAGCTGCTAATGCCCAGGAAGTTCTGGACAGGGTATATAGCTATTACAGTAGCAATGAAATCATCAGCTTTCGGGCAGCCATCAACGACCAGGAGCTGGGAAACCGTGTGAATGTATCTACTGGTTTCCGGGGGACAATGACAGGCAATATCACGAAGCTGGATTTTAAGTTCAGTCGAAGGAAGATTACAGCGGAGGTGACAGTGAGGTGAGTACGGTATTAGATACATTGATTACTGACAGGACAGCGGCAGACCTTGCGGCAGACCTGGATAAGGTCTATGCGGATTATATTTGTTTAAACCGGGTGGAGGAGGCCTGTGCGCTTTTGGCAGAGCGTCTGGGGGTAATCATTCAAACGAAAGAATGGAAGATGGAGGATTTTCGGACCGACACAGAGATGACCAGATTACTGAGCAACATAAAGGCGCTTCGTTCAGCCTACTATGTCAAGGCCAGTACGCCAGCCAGCCCGGCGAAGATAACGTATGGCAGTATCTATCAGGCAAACGATATCGAACAGATACTCAAGGACCTGGGGGATATGTATGACAGCATGGTAAGTGGCCAGCAGCGCCTGGCGTTTAGGCTGGGCATGAGGGTAATAGGAAACAGGAGGTAAGAATGGCATTAAAAACAGATTACAAGGCAGATGTGTTCGAGGGCAACCGGAAGTATCTGATAAGCCAGGATGGGGAAGGAAAGTCGGAAATCCAGGATGTGACTGTATATAGTCAGGAAGGCGATGTTTTCGGGCCAGACGACATTAATCTTACCAACAAGGCAGTAAACGCCCTGAACCATGTTGTTTCCGTCTCACTTCCGGTATCCGGATGGAGTGTGGCGGCTCCATACACCCAGACTGTATCAGTAGAGGGGCTGACAGCGGAGGACAGCCCCATTCTGGTAAAGGTGATTGCGGACGGAGCGACACCGGAGCAGGTGAAAGCGTATAACAAAGCATTCGGGATGATTGACGATGGAGACACGGCAGATGGACAGGCAACATTTAAATGTTACAATAAGAAGCCCACGATTGACATGACCGTAGGCTTGAAAGGAGTGTAAAGATAGATGGGAGAAATATTGATGACAGGCGGGAGCGGAGGCGGAACTGGAAGTGACGAGTGCACAGCCACGCTGGACCATGTACTGGCTGGAGAGACTGCGGTCACATCGGACAGTAATGACGAACCGGGCATCGGACGAATGACGGTCAACAGTATAATGTCTTTTAGTGTAGCGCCGTATTCTGGGCGGCGCGTATTAGTAAAATGGCAGAATCCAAACCCCACTCCAGGGAAACCATTTGGTGGGGTTATCGTTAAATGTATGGCAGGCAGATATCCAGCATGGAATGAACCTGATGCCAACCTTGCCGCGGGATATGCTGGAGTTGGTAGTAATACAGCTCCGGGTGGTTGGTCACAGGTATTTATGGATATGCCAAATCTCAATACCTTATATTATTTTACATGTTTTGGATATGCAACAACAAGCTTTGGAGATATATGGAGTCCGGTATATGACCCAGCAACTATCAAGCAAGCAACTGTAGCCACTGGTGGAGTGCAAAATATTACAATTACTGGTACACAGGTATATACAATACCAGATGGATTCAGCACTATTGATGTATTCTGTGTTGGGGGTGGAGGTAATGGCAGTGAAGTATCAAGAAATCTTTCATCAACAAACCCATTACATGGCGGAGCTGGAGGCGGTGGTGGGTATACAAATACTGCCAAAGGTGTACATGTAACTCCTGGACAACAAATAGCCGCTACTGTAGGTGGTGCTTGCGCCGCAACTTCATTTGGAAATATCTGCTCTGCTGGTGGCGGACAGTCTGGTATAGTGGTTGGCGCCTCAAGAGTGCAGGGAGGAAATGGAGGTTCCGGCGGTGGCGGAGACGGTGACGCATGGGGGTATGCCTATCGAAATGGTGGTAGTGGTGGACAAGACGGTGGGAATGGTAGACCTGGAGGAGGAACTGGAGAATATGCATCACAAACATTAAATCCTGGAACTGGTCAGGGTAGAACCACAAGAGCATTTGGTGAAGCTGGTAATACACTATATTCTGGTGGTGGTGGTTCCGGTAGTGGGTACTGGCAAAGTGGTAGTTCATCAGAAGGACACTATTGGACCGGTTATTATGGCGGAGTTGGAGGGGCTGGCGGAGGAGGAAATCCAGCTACTAATGGTGGAGCAGGTACTGGTGGAGGTGGCGGCGGCCAGAATAGACCATATGGTGACCAATCATATAGACCATACTGTGGACCAGTTGGATACGGTGGCTCAGGAGTAATATTGTTAAGACTATATTAAGTAAGGAGGATGTAAATTATGGTAGCACATGAAGTATACGCATTGGTGCATGATGAAACAATCAGGGATGTTTGTGTTGCATATAGCTATGAAGATGCAAACAGGGTTGCAAGGATTGTATATGGTGATACTGCATTTGCCGTTGATTGCATGCAGTACGTTTGTGAGAGGAATGACAAGTATATCAATGGTGTATTCCTTAAGGCTGACGGTGTTACAGTAATTGACAGATTGCCAACTGACAAGGAAGAGATCCAGCAGCTAAGGGCAGATAATGCCCAACTTACAGTGGCTATGGCAGATATCATTGGAGGTGCAGTGTGATGAATGAAATATTTAAAGCGATAGTTATTAAGGGGCTCATAATAAGGAAGAATCAAGGAGAGGAGCCGGCAGACATCCTGGAAGGTTACAGGAACCTGACAAAAGGCGAGAAGGTCGAGATACTGGCGGTCTTGGAAAGGAGCAGTAATGGGTAAGATATGGATACCGGGAGGCGGTGATGGCGCGGACCTGGATGTGATAACAGCAGCGGAATCGGATGTACGAAAAGGGAAAATGATTGTAGATAAGGACGGAAATCCATTGACTGGAATCATGGCAGAGATAGCCGCTAAGACTTACACGCCAGGGACATCTAACCAGGTTATTGCGGCTAATCAGTTCCTGGCCGGGGCACAGACTATTAAGGGGGATGGAAACCTAAATGCAAATAATATTGTTTATGGGAAG
>ULWX01051377.1_pt1 | contig 32878 bp, 34 predicted proteins | sample 1960851 | NCBI WGS metagenome assembly ULWX01 (sample SAMEA4835826, study PRJEB28245) | human gut metagenome | biome: gut microbiome; material: fecal sample | place: Denmark | collected 2008 | reverse complement strand
TTATGATGCAGCTTGTCATATGACAAGCTGTGACGCAAAATAAACTTGACATATGACAAGTAGCAATGCGCAAAAATCGTGCGGCGAGACTGCACGAATGCAGTCGATGACGAAAACGATAATATTCCAAATAGCACGCATCGCTCATTCCATCAATCATTTTCTCGATGGACATGAGTGATGCCCTCCGAACGGGCATAATCAGCGCGCGAAAACCTCTGCCTCCCGCAGAAATTTTCAGATTCTTCCCTTGGGTACCTTTTCAAATGGATTCCAATCCGTTATAATATATCTATCAACCTAACAAATAACGCGAGGTGCCGCCATGAAAACGAAAGATACGCCGAAGCAATATGTCATCTATTCCCGCAAGTCCAAATTCACCGGCAAGGGCGAGAGCATCGAGAACCAGATCGAGCTGTGCCGTCAGTACATCGCCATGCACTTTGGCGAGGAAGCGGCGGAAAACGTGCTGGTCTACGAGGACGAGGGCTTTTCCGGCGGCAATCTGGAGCGCCCGCAGTTCAAGAAAATGATGAAGGACTCGCAGAAGATCGCCTTTGCCGCCATCGTGGTCTACCGCCTCGACCGCATCAGCCGCAACATCGGCGACTTTGCCAAGCTCATCGAGGATCTGGGCGACCGGCACATCGACTTTATCTCCATCCGCGAGCAGTTCGACACCAGCTCCCCCATGGGGCGCGCCATGATGTATATCGCGTCGGTCTTTTCCCAGTTGGAACGTGAAACCATCGCCGAGCGCATCCGGGACAATATGCACGAGCTGTCCAAGACCGGGCGCTGGCTGGGCGGCACAACGCCCACGGGCTACGCCTCGGAGAGCCTGTCCAGCGTGACGGTGGACGGCAAGCTGAAGAAGGCCTGCAAGCTCAAGCCTATCCCGGAGGAAATCCAGCTGGTCAAGACGATCTTCGAGGTGTTCATGGAAACTGGCTCTCTCAGCAAGACCGACCAGTATCTTTTGGAGCACCGCTGCGTCACGAAGCGCGGCAAGCAGTTCACCCGCTTTGCCATCCGGGGCATTCTGACCAATCCGGTCTACATGATTGCCGACGACACGGCGTATCAATATCTAAAAGAAAATAATGTTGACCTGTTTGCCGAGCGCGCAGAATTCGACGGCGAGCACGGCGTCATGGCATACAACCGCACCCTTCAGCGTCCCGGCAAGGCAAACCAGATCCGCCCCATGGAGGAATGGATCGTGGCGGTGGGCAAGCACCCCGGCATCGTCGCGGGCAGCGACTGGGTGCGGGTGCAGGCCATGCTGGACGTCAACAAATCCAAGAGCTACCGCAGACCCCGCAGCAACGTGGCGCTGCTGTCCGGGCTTCTGCGCTGCGGCGAATGCGGCGATTACATGCGCCCGAAGCTGACCAACCGCCGCACGGCGGACGGTGAGCTGATCTACACCTACATGTGCTCCACCAAGGAGCGCAGCCACGGCACCGTGTGCGGCATGAAAAACTGCAACGGCAACACGCTGGATGCCAAGATTATCGAGGAAATCCGTAAGCTGTCTGCCGACAAGGAAACTCTTGCCAAGCTGCTGGCGCAGACCAAAAAGGTCATCAGCGGCAGCAAGGAGGGCTACGACGCAGAGCTGGCGCTGCTCCGGGAAAAGCACACCGAAACGGAGGAGCGCATCAAACGGTTGGTGGAGTCCCTGTCCGTTGCCAGCGACACCTCTGCGAAGTACGTCATGGAGCAGATCGACGCGCTCCATCAGGAGAGCGAGACCCAACAGCTGCGCCTTGCCGAGCTGGAAGCCCTTACCGAGCAGAGCCGAATGCTGCATCAGGAGTTCGCCTTCCATCAGGAAATGATCGAATCCTTTGCCAGCGCGGTGGATTCTGCCACGCTGGAGGAAAAACGCCGCCTGCTGCGCACCATCGTCAAAAAGGTGGTCTGGGACGGCAAAAATGCCTATGTTTACCTCTTTGCGGAGGATGGAGAGGCGGATTTGCCACCCATTGACCAACCTATGTATCCGTTGGGAGAGGATAGCGAACGAGATACTGATGTTTTTCCGCGGCCAGAAAAAGACCGCCGGGGACGTTAGTCTCTCGGACGCTCTCGACCCGGAGGGGGAGGGCGGGGGCCTTTCGATGATGGATGTCATCGCCACCGAGGACGACATGGCCGAGCGCATCGGCAGCGAGGATATATGCCGCAGCCTGCGCGAGCGGGTGGATACCGAGCTTACCGAGCGGGAGACGAATATTATCCGCCTGCGCTACGGCCTCACCGGCGCCCCGCCGCTGACCCAGCGCGAGACGGCAAAGGAGCTGGGCATCAGCCGCAGCTATGTATCGCGCCGCGCTTAATGTAAGCGAGACCCTGAAAGCCCCGGAAATACTGGCTTTTTCGACATTGATAAATTTAGGAGTAGCAGCGCGCTTAATGTAAGCGCCGTCAAAATATACAAAAACATAAGCGACCATTCATCAAAAATGACGAATTAAGTTGACAAGACAGCAACTTTTGATATAATGTAATTAAATTAAAATAATTGCATATAATTCATACATGGGAGGCGAATACAATGGATGTGGATTATCGCCAATTATGCTTGGACTTGTTTGGGACGGACGATATAGATGAATTAACCAGAATTGCCCGGACAATTAAAAAAAATAATCCCCGCAATGCGGGGAGAAAGAAAAAGTTTACCCCGGAAGAAGTGAAAACGATCCGGGGCTTGATTGAAAGCGGAATGACAGTGAATGAGGCGGCGGCGCGCTTCAAAACCTCGCGGCAGGTGTTGGCGAAATACCTGAATGAAAAGCCAGCGGAAGGGTTCACGATGCGCCTGACATATATGTATAAGCAGCACCCCTGCACGATAATAGATGTGGATTTTCTAAAGCAAAGAGTTGCGGTTCAGAACAAAACGAAGGACATGCTTCATCGGGCGTTCGGTGTCGTTGAGAATCCTACATGGGCTGACTTTGAGGTGTTTTTGCAGGAACGCTGTTTTCCGGCTACTCGCGGAAATACCAAAGAAATATTGGAGGAGCTTCAGCTTACAGCCTATGATCCTTTGCAGATCGTAGAAAAGACAAGGGGACGGACAGCCGAGGACGATATGTGGCTGAAGTTCAACTATTATCCAATGGAAGGAGCGGCGCATGAATATAATCAATCTTGACGCTGTTGAGCGGGAACCACTCCAGGGACACACTTCAAAAGGCGACCAGCCGAAGTGGCAGATGGGTGGCAAATGGTACAAGGCAGACCATATGGGCTATGAAGCGCTGGCTGAGGTTTTGATATCGCAGTTGCTGAAGCAGTCCAATGTGCCTGACTTTGTAGAATATGAGCCGGTACGGATCCAGTATCAGGGAAAAGAAATCAATGGTTGCGCCAGCAAAAACTTTCGGGGAAAAGATGAAATGCTGGTGCCATTTGAACGGCTGCACCGTGCCTATAAAGGTCAAGGTCTGGCGGCAACGCTTGGCAGAATAGATGAACCGCAGGAACGGATCCGCTATACGGTAGACTTTGTTGAGCAGATGACCGGCCTGACCGGGGTGGGGGAGTATCTAACCTTGCTGCTGGAACTGGACGCCTTCTTTCTTAACGAGGATCGCCACACAAATAATTTGGCGGTTATACGAAATGAGAGGACAAAGGAATTCAGACTCTGCCCGATTTTTGATAACGGCTTGTCACTGCTGTCAGATCTAAATGATTATCCTATGGACAAGGATGTTTATGATTGTATCCGGCGCGTCCGCGCAAAGCCCTTTGATATGGACTTTGACGCGCAGGTCGAAGCGGCCGAAGCATTATACGGAATGCATTTGAAATTCTCATTTACACGATACGATGTATCAAAAATGTTAGATGCCGTCAGAGAACTGTATTCCAGCACGGTTATTGCCAGAGTTGAACAGACCGTATATGAACAGATGCGAAAATATCCGGTATACTTTTGAAGGACGATATAAAGCGGCTGTTCGGGAGCAGCAGAACCGGGGACCTCCGAGGCAGCGGACTCAGCTTTATCCGCAGGAGCTGTCTTTTCAGCCGGGGCGTGATTAGTCACAATAGGATCCGCCTTGCCGTGAGCAGGCTGCTCCGGGGCAGGAACCTTGGTGGGCGTTTCCACCTCGAAACCGATATTTTTTCATCTGCCATTTACTAACCTCTTTATTGGGGTATAAAAAAGCCAGCCTGATGGCTGGTAACAGATAGGGAGATGCCTTCTTTAAGATTGTGGTATATGAAAACGCCGCCGATAGTCTCACTTAAGCGACATTCTGACAAAAAGTAAGCATAGCGCATACGAAAATTATAGAAATTTCTACGAGAGAATGATATAATATAACAAAAATAGACGAGAGGAGGAATCGTGATGACCTTAGCGGAAAAATTGAGCAACTATACTGAGAAATACTGGGATTTTTCTGAGTATCGAAATGAGACTCCTCTCGTGCGATACCCCGCTGTTATGGTTGCCCCCATGCAAGCATGTATACTAAAAGAAATCATTAGTGCGGATAGTTCGATTCATGAGGTGCTTGATCCTTTTTGCGGGTCTGGAACAGTACTGCATGAGGGGGAAAAGCTTGGACTGGACGTAACAGGTTTTGATATCAATCCATTGGCTACTCTAATTACGCAAGTACAATTAGAGGGGCTCCCAACTGGCGAGACACCAGCTAGTATAAACGCGTTGCATTCACGTTTAGCTCTTTTGGTTGGAAACGTACAACCGTTTAGTTTTAGAAATATTAAAAAATGGTTTAATGATGATGTTATTCTGTCTTTAAGCGTTATTCGTCAAGCAATACTAGGAGAAACAAATGATTGCATTAGACGTTTTTTTTGGTGTTGTTTTGCGGAAACGGTAAAGAGATTTAGTAACACAAGGACATCAACCTTCAAACTCCACGCTAAAGAACAAGCACAAATTAATAATACAGTGGATGATTCTATTGAATATTTCAAGTTGCATATTCAAGAGAACTATCAAAAATTGATGAAAAAAAGCAAAACTAATGTCTGTATTAGATGTGGAGATTCTAAAACACTCCTTAGTTTAATCCCTGACAATTCTGTAGATTTAATCTGCACATCACCCCCGTACGGAGACAATCATACGACCGTTACATATGGCCAGTTTTCAATTCTTCCTCTTCTTTGGATTGATAAGAATGATTTGATGCTTTGGGATGACCACTTACTGGATACATTCACGGCTATTGACTCGGCCAGTTTAGGCGGAAGAATCAAACGTGGGCAAAATATCGAAAATACATATAGCGAATACATTGAGGGAATATCTGTTGCGAAGCAAAAGAAGGTCTTATCTTTCCTTGCCGATTATGAGGCTATCTTTGGAGTATTGGCAAGGATTTTAAAACCTGGAAAACTGTTGGTTTTAACCCTTGGAAACCGAAGGGTAGATAATAAAGAAATAGCTTTTGATATGTTCAATGATATGTTGGCTCGTAAATATGGTATGGAACTAGACTCGACAATAACGAGAAACATCTTAAGAAAAAGAATGCCCTGTAAAGTATCTAATATAAAAGACTGTGGTGCAGTAAAATCAATGAGCAAGGAATATGTGAAGATATACAGAAAGGGGAGCAAGCTAAATGGCTGAACAACAATTTACTATGAGTTCATCCCAAATTGCCGAAATCATGGGTACTGTTGGTAGCCCCCTTATTGTCGTTTCGGAATTACTTAAAAATGCTGTTGATGCATCTGCTGAGACAATAAATATTTGCTATAACCGTAATGAAAAAACAATTACGGTAGAAAATGATTATAAGGGATTCACGTTTGAAGAAATTGAAAAAATTGCGAGTCCTGGTGTCTCATCAAAGAAGCAAGCAGCCAATTTGACGAATGAGAGGGGAATGTTCTTAACCGGAAGCAAGGGGCTAGGACTACTGTCAGTATTTCTTCTTTGTGAGCGTGCAGAAATATTTACGGCGACTAAGGACAAAAAAATCCATAAGATTACGATAGATAAAGGAAACGGAACTATCGAACAGTCTATAACCGAACAGATTGCTGAAAAAGAATTCACAAAAGTTGTGTTGACGAACGTCGATGCAGAAATTATAGATTTCCTTTCCTCTGAATCAGAGGTACGGAAATTACGTCATATTTCTACATATCTATTTAAAAATGGACAAGTACCTTTTCCCACAATAAAGTTACATATCGCGGGACAAGCTGCACAGGAAATTAATTTTAGTTGCAAATTTCCACCTATGTTATATGACGTCCGTTTTAATTATAGGAAGGAAGATCAAACGCTCCATTTTTGTTGCATGTCACCAGATAAACCAATTTGTGAAGATGAAGTAGTTTTTGATGATTTTCGATTACCAAGATTACAAGAAATTATGTTGGCAAAATACGGGATCAAAGATACCATTCCAACTCGATCAAATGAACTTGTTTTTGCTGATTTTAGTGAAGTTCCTGCTTTTGAGGGGCGAATTCTTGTTTATGAAAAGAGCTTGGCTGGTGCACAATTAAAGGCGTATGGGGCTGGTGTAAATATCTACGTTAATGAATTCGCCCTATATAACTATCTGGCAGAAGAAAATGATTGGCTAGGACTTGCGGATTATTCACAACGGAAAAAAGTTACTCGGCTAAAGCCCCATAATGTCTTTGGTTATGTTAATTTTCCATCTTTCAATGAAAACAAGGAGAAACTGAAGATTTCCAATGAGCGGGCAGATTTTATACAGGATTTTACTTTTAGCAAATTAATGTACTTGTTAAAAGGTGTCGTGATGTTTGCCATATTCAATATTGATGTTGCCGATAAAAACCCCAAATATAAAGATAATCCTCTGCAAGAAAACCCTAATTCAACAGATAATGGCAATTCTCAGCGGTCAAAAGATTGTAACGATAATTCGCAAACTCCCACTGGGGATGATAATTGTATTGAACAAGAGTATGATAGGGAATATTCAGGTTCCAACGATACGGGAGCTCAGAAAAACGAAGGAGAGGATGAGCATGGTCCATATTCGCCTGAGAACTCATACAAACCTAGAAAAGCTACGCAAAAAAGCCTGCTTTTCACAATGCATGAGGGAGAAATTATTGAAACACTAAAAGATACTGATGATCTCGGCAATAAAATATACAATTTAGTATTTGAACTGAGCAGGCTAGATTTACAGGTTCATAGACATTCTATTGCATATTTGTATAGGGCTTTGTTGGAGAGTTCAACGAAGTACCTTTCAAGAAAGCAACAAAAGGTGAAATTCACGGATAATGCTTTAGAAACCTCGGTTGTAAGCGCCTTAAATTATTACGGAAATATAAGTAAGAAAAACAAACCACTTGCTCAAAAAACTATTTCCACATGGAGAGATACCATAAGTAAAAGAAAACTAATTGATACGCTCAATCAGTATGTGCATAATGAGCAACCCGTTGATGCCTTATTGCTTCAAGAAACATGGAACACGATGAAGGGGTATATTGTTGCGTGCCTTACCATTGGATGAATAACCATCCAAGATGTTCTGCGTTTTGAAGCACTCTCCCGGTTAGTGGATATGAAGCCTCTCTAACCGGGAGAGCGCTTGAATGGCATTCAAGAGGTCAGCGGTTCGATCCCGCTTATCTCCACCATCAGATGGTACGCTGAGTATTCTTTTAATATAGAGCTTGCTTCTACGGTGAAGCAGGTTTTTTGTTTTGATGGATACTTCTTTTTAATATACTAAATTCTATTAACAAACTGCCACTTCTACTATTCAGGGTCATTCCGTGAGGAATGGCCCTTTTTTTATTCCCCTGCCATAAATGCGTTTCACCGTGAAACCTATTACACGGTGGAGCGCATTTTTTAATATATATCGCAAGCCCCAATACCAAGGAAAGGAGAGATGCCATGCAGTTTACCAATGGCGGTCATCGGGCGTTTGAGAGTCTTATGAGGGACAAGCCCGGCAGTGACCATTATGACAGCGGTGTGGACGGCCCATACCCGGAGTGCCGGACTTGCCGCTACCACCGGCCATACCGTGGCGACAGGTTCTGTCACTATGCCGAGTGCCCCTACGCTCCCGGACGCATGACCGCCATCAGCAAGGGTGACTCAGCAGTGAAAGGAGGCGATTGCCAGCTTAAATAATGGTTTAGACAACGAAAAAAGGAGGTATCATGACAAGAACAAAATCCCTGCGGCGCAGGCAGCTGCTTATACTGTTCTGCGCTTTGCTGCTTTTTGGCAGCGCATTTTCCCTGACCGCGTTTGCAGCTGATGTCACCGTATCCACCACAAACTCGACCGCGTACTTTCAGACCTTTTCCAGCAAAGGTGTGTGGGTAGATATTGGCACACCCCTTCACACAGTGAACGGAACTGGGCAGGTAGCTTACTGCCTGCAAACAGATTACTCGTCCCCATCCGGCTCCGGTTACAGCAGCATAGACGGGGCAGACTATTACGACCAGACCACGCTCAACGGGCTGAGGGCAATCCTTGAAAACGGCTATCCCACAAGCGATGGAGGCTTTGGCGCGGATCAGGCGAGGTACGCCACGGCAAACGCCATAAGGTTTTTCCTCGCTGAGCGCGGCGCGGAGGGTGTTCCCGCGTGGATGGATCAGAGCCGCTATTCGCAGTTTTTCAGAGCAAAGAGCGGATATGAGGCGCTTTTCAACTGGTGCTTGTCCCTGCTGGAGAGCGCGAGGGCGCAAAATGTTGCATCCGCGAGCCTCGTTCTTGACCCGGCGACAGTTACGCTTCGGCAGGAGGAGAATGGCTTCGTCGGAGAAGTAAGCGTCACGCTAAAAAAATGCAGCGGCTATGAACTGGACTTTTACACAATGCCATTTGAGCTTGAGGTGGACGGCTATACCGGCAAGTCCGGGGATGTTCTCACGATCAGCGTGCCGCTGAGCTATGCCGGACGAACGGTAGAGTTCTATCTTGACGGCGGCAGCTCAGGCGGTGCGGCAAGCCTGCTGTTTTTTGCCCCGCATAACTATGGGGAGCAGAGGCTGCTTGTTTATGATGTGAATGTCTATGGGACATCTACATCCGCAAAGCTCACAGCCGTTGTGCCCGAAATGCGAGAGCTGAAAGGCCACCTGAAATTATGCAAGATAGACGCCGAGACCGGCAAGGCTTTGCCCGGCGCAAGCTTCAACCTCTATGATGCTAATGGAAATCTGTATACCAGTGGCACCACTGACTCAAATGGTGAGATAAAATTCAGCGCCCCTCCCGGCAGATATTATTACATGGAGACGGCAGCGCCGGAAGGCTACGCAATAGACAGCGAAAAACACCCGGTCAATATTGAGGACGGAAGAACCGAAAGCATCACGGCGGCTAACGCCCCTATACACAAGGGCAGCATCCGTGTAAAGAAAGTAGATGCCTATGGGAACACACTGCCTGGCGCTGTCTTTGCGTTAGGAGCATCTACGGACGGTGGAAATACCTATGCTGTCATCGATACCGCTGAGACAAATACAGACGGCCTTGCCATTTTCCCTGACCTTACCGTAAAAGACACCCTCTACCGCCTTACCGAAACAAAAGCTCCGCCCGGTCACAGCTTGCAGTCTGGAACGATCTTTGAAGGCTCGCTCTCTGCTGACCGGCTCGATCTCAGTTTCACGGTCTGCGACTGTGCCATCCCCATGCTCCCCTTTACCGGGAGCTGCATCAATTTCACACCCTTTATTCTGCTCATGCTCGGCATGAGCTTTTTTACTGCCCATATTACGCTTAATTTGAAAAGGAGAAACACATTTGAAGAAACTGTATAAAGCACTCGCCCTCATTATGGCGGTATGTATGCTCTGCTGCTGCACCGTTCCGGCCAGCGCTGAGGGCGCGACCATTGACAATGCAAGGACAGGAACACTTTCCATATACAAATATGACCTGACAAAAGCGGAGGCGGACGGCTCTTGGGACACCGGCGCGTATGTGTCCTCCGGCGCATACGACCAGAGCGTTATAGACGCTTTGAGCGGATACGCGGTTGAAGGCGTGGAGTTTACTTATCTGTGCGTCGCAGATATTGAAGTTTACAACTCTGACGAAAACGGCGAGCATAATATAATTACCCTGTATGGCTTTACCGACACCGCCTTTCTCAGTGCTGTCGGCCTTGAAACAAGCTCTGCCCACCACACGGAAAACGGCGTCTTATACTTCACCTCTGAAGCCCTGAATACAGCGCTTGCTGTGACGCTCAAAGAAAACGCGACCACTGTCAAAAACAGCCTTGAAGCCTATGTAAGGAATGGCGGTACCGCAATGCCCGCCACCGATGAATACGGCAACAGTAAAGCCCCCATTGACGAGCTGGGGCTGTATCTGGTGGTGGAAACCAGAGTACCGGAGAATGTGACAAGCACCTGTGATCCCTTCCTTGTCTCCATGCCCATGACCGCCATTGACGGCAGCGGCTGGAACTATGATGTGACCGTCTATCCCAAAAGCAGAACCGGTATGCCCACGCTGCAAAAGACCGTCCGGGAAGCCAAGGCAAGCAATGACATCACGGGCGATTACGCACCCAATGCCACCGCCTCCGCCGGGGACATGGTGGACTACCAGATCCTTTCGACCCTGCCAACCATCACCTCCGAGGCTTCCTATCTGAGCCAGTACACCTTTGCGGACGAGCTGTCCAAGGGCATCACCTACAACAAAAACGATGTTATCCTTTCCTTTTATAAGGACGCGGCCTGTACCGAGCTTTTGAGTACATGGGACGAGGCTTCCGGGAAATTTGATGTGGCTTACTCTGAACTCTCCACCGGGCAGCAAATGACCATTACCATGACCGACGCCGGACTTGCGGAGATCAACGCCAGTGAAGCGGTCTATGGTGCTGACAGCCTGAACCGCGGGTATTCGGACTGCACAATGCGTATCACTTACTCCTGCACCCTAAGCTCTGACGCAGAGCTTGTCTGCGGCGACAGCGGCAACCCCAACACCGTCACCCTTACATGGAGCCGCAGTAACACCGAGTATACCGACACTCTCCGCAGCGACGCCCATGTTTACAGCTACGGCATTGACATGACGAAGAAGTTTTCTGACGGTGCGGGCAGTTTTGAGAATGTGAAGTTCATTCTCCACAATGATACGGACGGTTACTATGTAACCGCGAAGCAGATAGACGGTATCTACTATGCTGCCGGGCATACTGCTGAAAAGGAACAGGCGACACAGTTTGTCCCCACCCCTGAAGGTCGAGTTGTTATCAAAGGGCTTGAGAACGATGAGTACACAGCCACCGAGATTGCCACGGATAAGGCTTACAACCTGCTCAAGAGCGGTATTAAAGTAGTCATCTCTACCACCGAGGGCGAAGCCTGCCCCGGCTGTCACCGAGTCATGCTCACCGCATCCGCTACGGTCAACGGCAAGGCAGTTGAGATGAAAGCGGACAACAGCTCCGTCAACGCGGAAGTGCCTTTTACCGTGGTCAACACCAAGGGCTTTGAGCTGCCCAAGACCGGCTCTCACGGCACTTGGATGTTTACAGTCGGCGGTGTGCTGGCTATGGGCGCGGCGGCCTTTATGATCTACAAGCTCGGCAAAAAGAAAAGCTACTAAGTAGTCCGATAACAGGACGGGGAGGCGCAGTCTCCCCGTCACCCTATAAGGAGTAGAAAGTGGAAAATAACAAGAAAACAAAGCTCGCTTTGATCGTGCTGCTGACCCTTGCAATCCTTGTTACCGTCTACCCGATTATAAGTAACTTTCTCTATGACAAGCACCGCAGCCGGGTACAGACGGAGTATTTTGCAGCCATAGAGCAGATAGATGACGCAGCCATTCAAAAAGCAAAGCAGGAGGCGGAAGCATACAATGCCCTGCTTGCCAAGGGCGTTTCTCCGGCATTCAGTGATGAACAAGTCAAGTCTGCTTTTTCAAGCTACAACGAACTTATGAATCTGAACGGAGACGGGACTATGTGCTACATAGAGATACCGGTCATTGCCGTGAACCTGTCGGTTGCCCATGGCACGGAGGCAGATACTCTTGAACATTCCATCGGCCATGTGGTGGGTACATCTCTGCCCATTGGTGGAAGCGGCACCCATGCGGTGCTGTCCGGGCACAGCGGCATGGCAGGGCAGAAGATGTTTACCGATCTGCACGAGCTGAAAGCCGGGGACATGGTGTATATCCATGTGCTGAATGAGGTGCTGGCCTACGAGGTGGAGGCCATGGAAACCGTGCGCCCGGAGGACACTGCCAGCCTATCCATAACACAGGGTGAAGATAAACTGACGCTCATAACCTGCACTCCCATCGGCGTGAATACCCACCGGCTGCTGGTACATTGCGGCAGAACGGAATATACCGAAGCCGCAGCAGAAAGCGCAGAGAACGCAGAGTCGGTATCATCCTCGTGGCAGCGGCAGTATGTGACCGGCATTTGCTATGGTATGGCAGCCCTGCTGCTTGTCTTCGCCTGTTACGCGCTTATACGGAGGGTCAAATATGGCAAGAGGTCTTGAGATTTGTATAGCCGTGCTGTTGTTATTTGCCGGACTTGTTACCCTGCTATATCCAAGCCTGAACGGGGCACGACTCGAAAAAGCGTCCATCGAAGCGGCGGAGAGCTTTATTGATGCCTTTATCGTTCCAGCGGAGACAGTCCCGGAGGAAACGCCGAGGCCTTATGCGGAGCTATACGAGGCAATGACGGCCTATAACGAAAAGATATACACCGAAAAACAGCGAGGGCTGTCTGATACGCAGGCTTATGAGGAGGCGGGAGTAAGCCTGAGCGCCTATGGTTTTGAGGATGGTGTTGTCTCGGTGCTGTCCATTCCCGCTATTGAACTGGAAATGCCCGTGTATCTTGGAGCAAGCTATGACAACATGGCGGAGGGTGCCGCCGTGCTGGGGCAGACGAGCCTACCCATAGGCGGAGAAAACACCAACTGCGTCATTGCCGGACACCGCGGCTGGAACGGAGCGGCGTATTTCCTGAACATAGACAAGCTCCAAGCAGGCGATAATGTACAGCTCATAAACCTGTGGGAGACCATGGAGTATACCGTGACGGAGATCCGTGTCATCGAGCCGACGGATATTGCCCAGATACTCATACAAGACGGGCGGGAGCTGCTGACCCTCATGAGCTGCCACCCTTATGCCAGCGGCGGTAGGTACAGGTATTTGGTATTTTGCGAAAGAACCCTGCTTTGATTCTGATAACTTGATTTTTCAAGGATAAGCAGATATAATATTCCTGCATTTAATTTTCACGGAGGGATAACATGGGACTTGAACAGCGCGCAATGTCTATGCGTAATTCTGAAGCCTCCGTCCGCATGGAGGGTTATGATATTACGCCGCAAATGCGTAAACAGTGCGAACAGGTACTGAGGGGTGAGTTCTCAACCGAAGAATGCCTGAAACGCTTTGCGGCAGACCGCTCCAAGGGTGGAAAATAATGTCTTACAGTATTGAATCAACGACTGACGGCTGCTATCCTGGTACGACAGTCCTGAAAAATAAACTGGATATACGGGATGAGAAATTGTTAGATGAAGCCGAGGCTCTTATGACCTATATCAACGGAGCAAGGCTGGAAGAAAATCCAATTGCCGGTGAATTTGACTTCTCTCATTACAAGGCGATCCATCGATTCCTCTTTTCGGAATTGTATGACTGGGCAGGGGAAATCCGCTCGGTTGACATCAGCAAGAAAGGTACTGTGTTTTGTCCAGCGGCAGAAATAGGGGATAGGGCAGAGCAAATTTTCAAAAGGCTGAAAGCCCATAATTTATTTATAAATCTGCCAAAGGATGACTTCGTTGATGAGATCACGGATTTTTACTGTGTGACAAATACGCTTCATCCTTTCCGCGAGGGAAACGGGCGAACGCAGCGGGCCTTTTTAATGCAGCTTATCCGAAATGCGGGGTATTCTATCAATTTCTCCGAGCTGGATATGGATTTGCTGATGGTTGCCACGATTCAGGCGGCTCAGGGTGTAACAGACCTGCTAAAACGGTTTTTTGAAGAAGCGATACACGAATCATAAAAGTTGATACTTTATAGCACCTGTTGATGTATGTCAGCAGGTGTTTTTTTATCAAGGAGAATTCATGAATTACGATTATTTTTACGGCGGGCAGTCGGAAAGCTTTTCATTTTACCGAATTCCCCGTCAGCTCGTGACCAGCGCGGAATTTCGCCACCTGTCCACGGACGCAAAGCTGCTTTACGGCATGATGCTCGACCGCATGGGTCTGTCTGCTCGCAACGGCTGGTATGACGAGCTTGACCGGGTGTATATCTATTACACGGTGGATGAGATTATGGAGAATCTCTGCTGCGGCCATAACAAGGCGGTGCGCCTGCTGGCAGAGCTGGACACTGTCAAAGGCGTGGGCCTTATTGAGCGCAAAAAGCAGGGTCAGGGAAAACCGACGATTATTTATGTCAGGCAATTTGTTGAAGCTGCGCACAAGGGGAGATCTACGCCGCCAAGACTTCCTAAAACGAGAAGTGCAGAAGCTTCAAAAGGGGACGCCAAGACTACCCGAAACGACACTTCAAGACTTCCCGAAAACGGAAGTGCAGACCGCCCAAAAAGGGAAGCAAATTATACTGATGTAAGCCAAAACGAAAATAGTTATACTGATCCATCTATCTATCCGCAGGAGGAGGGAGAGATCGAGGAAAGCGTGCGGGAGCAGATAGATTATCCCCTGCTGGCTGAGAACTACCCGTATGATGACCCGGAGTGTGTTTTGCAGCTTATCTGCGATGTGCTGTGCAGCACGGCGGAGAGCATTCGGATCGGAAATGAGAATATACCAACAACCAAGGTGCAGGCTCGTTTCCGAAGGCTGAGCTTTGATCATGTGGCCTATGTGCTGGATTCTCTGCGGGAGACAACAACGAAAATCCGGAATATACACGCCTATCTTTTAACTGCGCTGTACAATGCGCCGGTCACGATGGATGCGTATTATTCTGCCGCGGTGCGGCACGATTTTGCCGGAAACGCTTAATTCGTCTCACGGTGAAACATATTTTGAAATTTGAAGGAGGAATTAAATGCCAAACGAAAAAACACTTACACAGCAAATCCCTATTGACAAGCTCCATGATCTGCCCGGCACGGCAGAAGAAAAACAGCCGGACAAGTCTTACGGAACTTTGGTCAGCAGCATACTCATCAACGGCCTGAAAGAGCCGGTGATCCTGCGTCTGACAGAAAACGGAGAGTACCAGCTTGTAGACGGGTACAGGCGCAGACGGGCGGCGGAGCTTGCCAAGCTGAAAGAGCTTCCCGCCATTATCTATGACATGACAGAGAAAGAGGCGCTGGAATACCGTACTAAGGCCGTCAAAGACCCGAAAACCCCGATTCCCGGCAAACTCGCAGGCGAAAAGAAAACAGCGCCCGAAGCGGAAAACACTGCGAAACCTGAAACTGCCCCGGATAAGAAAGAGAAAAAAGCGGCGGAGCCTGCTGCTCCCGCCGCCTCAGATAAAGAGAAAATCCCCACCGCAAAGGAGAGCAAAGCCAAAGCTGCCCCAGCCAAGAAAGCAGAGAAAGATGAAGTCACTGCCGGTACTGCTGCTGTCGGCCCTACCGGTACGACCATCACCAAGATTCTGGAGAGCAAGCTCAACCCGCCTACCGCCAAGGACAAGGAAAGCCTGCCCGTGCCCGGCGAGGGCGAAGCCTTTTCCGTTATTCTCCATCCCGCCTTTTTGAAGAAAGCAGACATCAACACCTTTTCCGTTGACCGGGAGTCCGATGACTTCAAGGAGCTGTACAAATCCATTGAGCGCTTTGGCGTGAAAGACCCGGTGCTTGCCAGAGTTGGTAAGGACGGGGAGCTGGAGATCCTCTCCGGCCAGCGCCGACACCTGATCGCAAGCGAGTTGAATTACCCCGTGCCCACCATCATCCAGCAGCTTGACGATGATGACGCGAAGATTCTCGTGGCGGACGGCAACCTGCACAGGGAGCATATTTCCACCTATGATCAGGCCCGTGCCTTGCGAATGAAGGCCGACAGCATGAAACGCAAGGCAGGCCGCCGCAGCAAAACCGACACCGGCCCAAAGATGGACACGGACGAGATGCTGGCAAAAGAAATGGGCATGAGTACATCCAAGCTCAACCGCCTGATGAAGCTTTCCGAGGCTACAAAGAGCGTTTGTGAGCTGGTGGATGAGGGCACACTGGCGACATCTATTGCCTACAACATTGCCTTCCTTACGCCGCAGGTTCAGGACATGGTCGTTGATCTGATCGGAGTCAATGTAAAGGTCAGCAATGAGAACACGAGCAGGCTGAAAGAAGTGGCCAAGGCTGAAAAACTGACCTCGGATAAAATACGGGATGTGCTTGAGGGCAGATACCCGCCTCCCAAGGTGATGGAGAAGCCGAAGCCGGTCGAACCGGTAAAAGCGCCGATACCCTCGCCAACCCCCTCTATGGCGCCCACAAATATCCCAAAGTCCCCGGATCTTCCCGCACTGCCAAAGGAACCGGTCAAGGCGGTGCAGGCCACATCTGCCCCTGCTGTACTCCCAGCAGAACCGGCAAAGGTCAGCGAGGGGCAGGACAGGGAGAACACCTATACTACCAAGGTCGTCCTTACCGGAGACAGGCTCAGGAAGTATTTCCCTGATGTTTCTATGACGCCGCGGGAGATCGAGGACAGCGTTTATGACGCGCTGGAGGAGCGCCGCCAGCGTCAGGAAAAGGCAAAGCAGAAAGCCGAGATATTCAAAAACAAGAAAGCACCGGTGAGGTAAAGCCATGAAGGTGCTTGTTGTAGAACCGGGCTATCTGCCCTATGAAAAAGAGATCAACGGCCTGCATGAGATGCAGGCCGTTGTTGGCGGCATAATTGACGCAATTTACCCCTACAAAGATCCTGTTGCCATTGTATGCAATGATGAGGCGCTGCTGTATAAAATGCCGTTCAACCGCAGCGTGGAGGGAGGCTATGGCGGAGTGTTCGGGACTTTTTTCGTCTGCGGTCTTGGAGAAGAAAGCTTTTGCTCCCTTTCCCCGGAGTTGATGCAGAAGTACAAGGAGAAGTTCAAAAACGCGGAGCTGCTCATAGGCGCGAGAGGAAATGAACCTGTTACGCTCAAGTTCAAGGCTGAACCGAAGCCGAAACGAGATGAACAAAAATCCCCACACAGAGATGAAGCCCAGCGCTGAAATCAGAGAAAAAGTAAAGGCTCTCACAGATAAGCTGGAAGCCGGGGTAAAGGAAGTCTTTGAAAGTGAGAGATACATGATCTATCTAAAAGCCATGTCCAAATTTCATCAGTACAGCTTTGGCAATGTGCTGCTCATACTTATGCAGTGCCCGGAGGCCAGTATGGTGGCTGGCTTTCATACATGGAAAAAGCAGTTTGGCCGCACGGTGAAAAAGGGCGAGCATGGCATACAAATCATTGCACCCACACAAAGAAGCAAGCTTGTAAAACAAGACAGGCTCGACCCGGACACCCAGCAGCCCATCATAGGGGCAGATGGATTACCGGAGAAAGAGCCTGGCTTTGTTAGCTACCAGAGCTTCCGGGTTACTTATGTCTTTGATGTGAGTCAGACCGAGGGAAAAGAGCTGCCCTCCTATGGCGTAGATGAGCTAACGGGAGATGTTCCCAGCTTTGACGCGATGTTTTCCGCCATAGAAGCCCTCTCACCTGTACCTGTGGAGTACCGCCCGGCAGCAAACTCCAAGGGCTGCTATAACCATCTTGGGCAAAAGATATACATCAACGAGGGTATGAGTCAGGCGCAGACACTCAAAACGCTTATACATGAAACAGTCCATGCCAAGCTCCACGCTTTGCCCGTAGAGGACGGAAAAATAATTGGCAGACCTGAAAAGGATATACACACCCGTGAGGTGGAGGCCGAGAGCATCGCCTATGTGGTCTGTCAGCACTTCGGGATAGACACCTCTGACTATTCCTTCCCATATGTGACCGGCTGGAGCAGCGGCAAGGAGCTGGACGAGCTGAAGGCATCGTTGGAGTGCATAAGCAAAACAGCGGCGGAGATGATCGATGGGATAGAAAAAACTTGCCCGGAAATGGCAATCATACCGATCAAACCGATAGAGAAGGACGAGGAAACCTTTTTTCACCATGAGGCAATGCTTCGGTAGGACAGTGCATCTCTTTCTTGACAAATTATCTCGTAGACTTCTATAATTCTTATAAATAATGTATCGGAGGGAATGTCAAGATGGATGAAAATTCTCCTTTATACCACTATACTAATGTTGGTGTTCTTGCGCTTATTTTAAAAAATCGGTCTATTCGTTTTAATTCACTTGACCGTATGGATGATTTACAAGAGCAAATGACTGCTGATGTAAAGAATATTGGTCAATTTTGCTACATTAGTGCGTGGACAGATGACAAAGAAGAAAGTATACCAATGTGGAATATGTATGCATCCTTAAAGTCAGGGGTTAGGATTAGTTTAAAAAGGAATCCGTTCAAGGTATATGAAAATCATCCCGATGAACTAATGAGGGAAACAGGAATGCCAGTTCAAGGAGATACCGGAGCTGGGTTAAAATCTATTATTCCAATAGCGGATATGTTCAACAAAAAGTTTATGTCAATACAGGCAATGTCGATGGAACTTCTTCATAAGGTTGAATATACAAATGACCCAGATAAGCTTTATCCAAAATTAGTTTCTACTGACGACAAAAATACTTCCGTAAAAATGGGAGAATTGGGCAAATACAAAAATCTACATTGGAGCTTTCAACGCGAATGGCGTTATATCATGTTAGCTTTTCCTTTGAATTTAAAACAAGATCCTGAACTTTCAATGAAAGAATTTCAAATGTTCGTATATGATGTTGTTCAAGGAACTGCGAAGCAACCCTTTCCATACTATGACTTTGTGATTGACGATGAAGCTTTCAGGGAAATGACAATCACATTGAGCCCATGTCTTAGTGAAGGAAATCGTGTGATTGTGCATGACCTTGTGGAGAAGTACAACCCAACAGCACGAATAATAGAAAGCACATTGAAAGATTTACTTTAAATGGTTAATTGCCGTTGCTTTATGTCGCTGTCCCTGCAAGTATGGCCTTTGGTAGCACACCAAACGCCCTTGTTAGGGGAAAGCCCCTAAAACCCCGCGAATATCAAAATGCGTTTTGCTGTGAAATGTGTTTCACGGTGAAACGCATTTTCTTTTGAAAGAAGGTGCTATGCGTAAAAGATCAAGACATGTAAGCGTGTGGATGAACGAGGCAGAGTATAAACATCTGAAAGCTCAGGCCCAGCTTGCGGGCTTGGGTATTGACCCATTCATCCGCAATCTTGTCGCTGGCATCCAGCTCCGGCCGCGGCCACCGGATGAGTATGCGGCGCTGCTGCGGGAGCTGGCGGCAATCGGCAACAACATAAACCAAATCGCTCACTGGGCAAACGCACAAAAGAGCATACACGAGGCTGAGATTGTGGAGACCGCCGTTCTTGCCAATGAAGCGTGGCGGCTGGTAAAGGACAAATTGTAATGGCCTACGACAAGATAATAACCATCCACGCCCGGCTGGACAGGCGGATAAATTACGCACTGAATCCGACAAAAACAAGGGATGGAGAGCATGTGCTTTGCGCCGCCATCAATTGCAGCCTGGACACTGCCTGCCGGGATATGCTGGACACCAAACGCCGCTGGGACAAGGAGAGCCGCCCGGTTCAGGGCTATCATATCATCCACTCCTATGCCCCCGGCGAGGTAACGGCGGAGCAGGCACAGCAGCTCAGTGTGGAGCTTGCCCAGCGGCTTATCGGGGAGCGCTTTGAGGCTGTGGTTGCCACCCACACAGACCATGAGCATATCCACTCACACATTGTGTTCAACTCCGTATCCTGCGTAGACGGAAAGATGTACCGCAGCGACTTCAAAGCATATTTTCACGATCTCCGCGAAACCTCAAACACCATCAGCCGGGAACACGGTCTGTCTGTCATTGAGCCGAAAGGCAAAGACAAGCAGTACGCCGAATGGAATGCGGAGAAGAAGGGCAAGCCTACAGTCCGAGGTTTAATAAGGAAGGACATTGACACAGCCCTCGCCGGGGCAATCTCCATGCAGACATTCTATGCCGCGCTGGAGAAACAGGGCTACACCGTCAAGCGCGGGCCGAACATAACGCACACCGCTGTAAAGCCGCCCGGCAGCGAGCGTTTTATTCGCCTGGACAGCTTGGGCGCGGGATACACTGAGGCGGAGCTGAAAGTCAGGCTCCGGGGAGAAACGCTTAAAGAGCCGCCGGTTCAGACATATCCTCCACAGAAAAAGCAGTACAGAGCTAAAGGCGGCAAGCGCAGTTATCCCCGACATAGACCCACAGGCATCTGCCGCCTGTATCTGCACTACTTGTATCTGCTGTCTCCGCCGAAGCAGATAAAACGGAGGAAAGCGCCCTTTGCTGTCCGCGTGGAGGTACGGAAGCTCAGTCAATACAAGCGGCAGTTTGCCCTGATGCAAAAATACAGAATCGAAAACGAGAGTCAATTATCCCTGCTTGCGGATGCTTTGCAGGCGGGAATTGACTCTCTTGTTTTTTCCCGCAGAGACTTGTACCGCAGGAAGCGGCGGGGAGAAGATGTGAGCTGCGAGATAAGCGATATAAATCTTGCCCTGCGTCCCCTGCGCCGGGAGCTTAGATGCTGCCAATACATTTCTGCGTCCATACCGCAGATTCAGGAGCATATTCAGTTCACCCGGCAGGTGGAAAAGCAGGGCAAAAACAAATCCAAAGAAAAGGAAGTGAAGCAACATGGAAGTGAGCGGTGAAGTCGCCGATCTGCTTGTCAAGGAGGGCTTGCAGGTGGCGGAACTGGCTGCCAAGCTGTCCGGCAAGGGCATCGTGAATACAGCCGCTTTGTTGGCGGCTATGGTGAAGAACAATTACAGGGTGGTCGGCAAGGTGGGTATTGACCGGCTGAACCGGGAGAATGTTGAATCAGTAGTCATCCCCATAAAAAGCATTGACCTATCCAGATTTGAGAAAACGGCAAAACGCTTCGGCGTGCTGTATGCGGCGGCAAAAAGTGACAGCTCTGAGGTCGTGCATATCATCTCCAATGCCAATTACGCTGCCCAGCTCAACGCCGTGCTGGAGGCCATGGGCTATGGCGTACCGGGGAGAGAGGTGCCGCCGTCAAAAAAAGCTCCCTCCCGTGCTCCACAAGAGAGATCCTCAGACGGGCGCGGGAGTGGCTCGAATCAACAGCGGACGAATGAAAAGCCCTCCGTCCGGGAGAAGCTGGAAGAGCTGAAGATAGTGGCGGAGAAGATCAATGCCCGGAATAGAAGCCGGAACAGGGACAAGGCAAGATGAAAAGATCCTTCAACGACAGCGCCCCAATGTGGGCGCTGTTTTCTCTTCTGGTCATATATTTTGCTCTTGCTGCTGCCAGTGTCTATGAGGAGGGAATGACAGTATTTGCGCTTATTCCTCTTGTGGCTGACGCAAGGTTAGGGGATATTCGCTGGACAGCGTATACCCCGAAATTTATCCTCATCTTCCTCTCTGTGTATGCTGGTGGGATCGCCCTGTACTATTCCACCCGGCAAAACCGCAGGCCGGGCGAGGAGCATGGCTCTGCCAAATGGGGAAATGTCCATGAGCTGAATAAGAAGTACAGCGACAAAGATACAAGCAATAACGCGATCCTCACCAAGCACCTGAGCATGAGCCTCAACGGGCGGTTGCATATGCGGAATCTGCTTCAGATCATCGTCGGAGGAAGCGGCTCAGGCAAGACAAGATTTGTGGTAAAGCCGAATTTACTGCTTGTCAACGCCAGCTTTATTTGTACAGACCCAAAGGGCGAGCTTGTCCGGGCTGTCGTTCCTTTTCTGCTCCAGCAAGGGTATGTTGTAAAGGTGTTTGACCTTATAGACCCATCCCACAGTGACAGCTATAACCCCTTTCGGTATATCCGCAAGGACAGCGATGTGTTCCGGCTCATAAACAACTTCATCCAGAACACCACGCCCAAGAACGCCAGCCAGAATGACCCATTCTGGGAGAAGTCCGAAACGGCTCTTGACGCTGCCCTGATGCTGTATCTGCTCCATGAAGCGCCGCCGGAGGAGCAAACCATGGAAATGCTGCTGACGATGATCGAGTACGGAGCAGCCAAAGAGGACGATGAGGACTACAAATCTCCCCTTGACCTGCTGTTTGAAGCCTTGGAGGAAGATGACCCAAACCATATCGCCCTGCGGCAATACCGGGTATTCAAGCAAGCCGCCGGCAAGACAGCAAAAAGCATTTTGGTGAGCGCCGCTGTTCGCCTTGCGTCTTTTACCTTGCCGGAGATACAGAGCATCACCAACGAGGACAGCTTGGAGCTTTCAAAGCTCGGAGAACGCAAGCAGGCAATTTTCTGCGTTATCCCGGACAGCAACGACAACAGCCTGAACTTTCTGGTGGGTATGCTGTATACCCAAGCCTTTCAGGAATTATATTACCAAGCGGACAAGGTACATATGGGGCCTCTGCCGATACCTGTCAGGCTCATGTTCGATGAGTTTGCCAATGTTGCTCTGCCGGATGGTTACGCCCGATTGCAGGCCACCATGCGCTCCCGGAACATCATGGCGACCATCATCCTGCAAAATATCTCTCAGCTCAAAGCTCTGTTCAAAGACGACTGGGAGGGTATCATCGGCAACGCCGACACCTTAGTATATCTGGGTGGCAACGAGCAGAGTACCCATGAATACATCTCAAAGCTGCTGGGGAAGGAGACAATCAGCACCAGCTCCAGCAGCCAGAGCAGAGGACGAAACGGCTCGTATTCACAGAGCACCCAACAGACAGGCCGGGAGCTGATGACTCCGGATGAGGTAAGGCTTCTGGACAACCGCAAGGCAATCGTATTTGTCCGGGGTGAGCGCCCGGTCATTGATGAGAAGTACGATCTATTAAAGCACCCCAACATTGCCTATACCGAGGACGGCGGGGCTGCTCCCTATGTACACAGCCCGCATTGTATGTACGACATGAGACACTTACTATCCGAATTGGAGGAAAGCTATGAACAAACCCAAGCCTGACAAAAACCGAATCACCCGAAGACTTACATCCGCATGGGCAGCCATGGTGCTGTCTGTATGCCTGCTTACAGTCCCCGCCTATGCCACCGGCGGTGGTGATCCCCTGACTATTGTAAATAACCTCAGCAATTTTATCTTTTCCTGCATTAAGGCCATCGGCATTATAATCCTCGGCTGGGGCATGGTGCAGGTAGGCATGAGCATCCAGAGCCATGACGCCAGCCAGCGCTCCCAGGGCTTCCTGTGCCTGTTCGGTGGACTTATAATTGCCTTTGCCAAGGAGATTTTGACTGCCATAGGCGTGGTGTAAAAAATGCGTCTCATAGTGAGACGCATTTCTCGTATTCACTTTAAGCTGCTCTGCAAAATGCGTATATAATCCTGCCTGCCGTCAATGATTCTGCCGACAGATATTATATTCTCCTCTACAGTGTAGACAGCAATGTAATTTTCGCACAGCAGAATTCTGTCCTCAGAGTCAATCCCGTATCTGTCCCGGACAGAAAAACCTAAAAACGGAAAAGTTTTCAGCTTTGTGCAGCCTTGCAGGATGACTGACGCGATTCGTTTTGCGGCAGTTTCGTTACGAAGTGAGGTCGAAATATATGCTTTGATCTCGTTGATGTCATGGATGGCTTGCGGTGTGTATCGTAATCTCATTTATCCAGACCAAGCATACTATAAGCCTCATCCTCAGAAATCCAATCATCCTCAGACTGAACAGATGCCCACCCTTTCTGTATTTCTTCCGCAAGGCGGCGCACGGCTTTTGCCTTTAGAAATTCCTCATTTTCAGCAGAGGCAAGAAAGGGAAGCCCATTGGAATTGATGGATTGCTGAATAAAGATATTGACAGCATCGGTAAAGGTCAAGCCCTGACGTGAGTAAATATCCTCGACCTGTTGCTTTATTTCGGGGTTTATCCGCATTTGGAATGTAGATGTTTTCGGGGCATTGGCAACATTCAAGTTGTAAAGTTCCATTTCAATCAACTCCTTGGGCTTATTATAGTGCACAGACTGCAAAAAGTCAATACAATGTCATTACAACCATCTTTTGGAGGTGAAGTTAATTTCAGATAACTGGGTCGTAAGAAACCTTGAAAACGCCATCGGTACATGGAACGAGAAGTTAGCCGAGCTGTGGCAGCTTGTAACGCAGACTCCGGAGACTTTCAAAGGCGGGCAGATCTGGAGCGTCATCGTCAATATACATTCAGCACTGGTAGGCATCGGCTATGGCCTGCTGGTGCTTTTCTTTGCAATCGGTGTTTTCCAGTCCGCTGCCTCGTTCCGCGAGCTGCAAAGGCCGGAATTTGCCCTGCGGCATTTTATCCGCTTTGCGGCGGCTAAGGTTGCAGTTGGCTACGGCATGGAGATCATGACCGCCATCTTTGCCATCTGCGGCAGCGTGGTATCCGCCACAATGGACGGCATCGGCGGAGCTGTTACCGAGTCGGCAACTCTGCCAGCCGAGATCATTGCCGTCGTTGAGGATGTGAGCATCATACAGAGCATCCCCTTGTGGCTCGTATCGTTCCTCGGCAGCCTGTTCATAACAATCATGTCATTTATCCTGATCCTCACCGTATATGGCCGCTTTTTCAAGCTCTACATTTACACAGCGATATCGCCGCTGCCCTTTGCGTCTTTTGCCGGAGAGGGAACAAGCGCCATGGGCAAAGCCTTTGTGAAATCCTATATAGGCGTCTGCTTGGAGGGCGCGGTGATCGTTCTGGCCTGCCTCATTTATTCGGCTTTCCTCTCCAGCTCCGCCCCGGCTGTAGATAACAGTTTACCGGCCGTGACCATGGTATGGGAATACATAGGCCAGCTCATTTTTAATATGCTCATTCTGACCGGGCTTGTAAAAGGCGCGGACAGGATCGTGAGGGAGATGTTCAGCCAATGAAAAAATATGGTGTGATTTATACCGACCCACCTTGGCGATACAATTCTGGACATGGGCTGGTGGAGAAACATTACCCCACCATGGTGTTGGAGGATATTATGGCTCTGCCCGTGGGCGAGCTTGCGGACAAGGACTGTGCGCTGTTTCTCTGGGCGACTTTGCCCATGCTCAAGGAGGCCTTACAGGTCATAAAGGCTTGGGGCTTCCAGTATAAGACCACCGCCTTTGTCTGGATCAAGCTGAATCGACAGGGTGATGGTATCTTCTGGGGTATGGGCTACTGGACGAGAGCCAATGCAGAGATATGCCTGCTGGCTACCAAAGGCCACCCCAAGCGGCAGGCCAAGAACATTCATCAGGTCATCATCTCCCATGTGGAGGAGCACAGCAAAAAGCCGGAGGAAGCACGGCGGCGTATTGAAGCTCTGATGGGCGATGTGCCCCGCATTGAACTCTTTGCCCGGCGCACTTCCCCAGGCTGGGATGTCTGGGGAAATGAGGTAGTAAGCGATATTATCATGCAGAAATGTGTCTCATCGTGAGACACATTTTAAGGAAGGTGAACATTTATCGAAATAAAAATCCCGAAAGAAATCCGCCAATACAAGGAAAGCATCTTCTTCGGTCTGTCCGCCCGGCAGTTCTTTTGCTCTCTGGCCGCGCTGTTCATTGCCGCCGGTATCTATCTGTGCCTTGGAAGAATAATAGGCAGGGAAACCGCAAGCTGGCTCTGTATCGTTCTGGCATCGCCCTTCGTGGCAGCTGGCTTTTTCAGCTATAACGGCATGAGCTTTGAGCAGTTTGTTTGGGCTGTCATCAAGTCCGAGCTGCTGTTTGCCGGGAATAGGAAGTACATCAGCGAAAACCCGTATTATGAAGCCTATTTTGGAAAGGGGCGTGACAGCCATGATTAGGTCCCTCGCGGCAGCAAACCAGAGCGAACGGGACAAGATCAGGATCCCCCGCAGCGTCCAGCAGTCCATTCCCATAAAGCGCATCTATACGGACGGCATTTGGCAGGTGGGCAGAAAGCACAGCTATTCCTGGAAGCTTCAGGATGTCAATTACATAGCGGCCTCTAAGGAGGCACAGCGCAGTATCTTCTCAGCCTACTGCGGCGCGCTCAACAGCCTACCCACTGACGCCACCACCAAGATCACCATTGTCAACCACCGGCTTAATCCGGCGGAGTTTGAGCGGCGTATCTTATTACCCTATAAGGGGGACTGGCTGGATCATTACCGGGAGGAAGCCAATCAGATCATGCGTGACCGCTCCAGCCAGAGCAACAATCTTGTGCAGGAGCGGTATATTACCTTATCCATAGCCGAGCGCAAGATTGAGGAGAGCCGCCGGTACTTCCGCCGGGTGGAAGGCAACCTCTCTAAGAGCTTTGCCCGGCTGGACTCCGGCATCCAGCCGACCAAAAACTATGACCGGCTCCGCATCCTCCATGACTTCTTCCGTCCGGGGCAGGAGCAGTATTTCCGCTATGACGATGCCCACGCCATGCGGACGGGTACGGACTTCCGGGAACTGATCTGCCCGGACAGTATCTCGTTCAAGAAAAACCACTTTGAAATGGGAGATAAATTCGGCAGAGTGCTGTTTCTCAGAAACTACGCCTCCTTTGTAGCCGATGACCTCATTTCCGACCTGACCGAGTTTTCGAGAAACCTCATTCTCTCCATTGACCTGATACCTGTGCCGACAGACGAAGCGGTAAAGGAGGTGGAGAGCATACTCCTCGGCGTGGAGACGGACATTACCCGCTGGCAGCAGCGGCAGAACGCCAAGAACAACTTTACCGCCGAAGTCCCCCGGACGATGGAGCAGAAGCGGGACAACTCCCGTGAGTATATGGACGACTTGACCATGCGCGACCAGCGCATGATCTTTTCTATTATAACCATTGTCCACACCGCTGACAGCTTGGAACAGCTGGACGCGGACACCGAGAGTTTGATCGCCATCGGCAAGGAGCATCTGTGCGACATCTCCTCCGCCCGCTACCAGCAGGAGGACGCGCTCAACACGGCGCTGCCCTATGGACTTAGGAGGATAAAGGCTCTGCATACGCTCACCACCGAGAGCTGCGCCGTGGCGATCCCGTTCAGAGCGCAGGAACTGCAAGACCCCGGCGGCATCTCGTATGGCATCAACATCATTTCCAAGAACCCCCTGATCTGTGACAGGAAGCGTTTGGTATCTCCCCATGCCTTTTATCTCGGCGTCTCCGGTTCAGGAAAATCTATGGGCATGAAAAGCACGATCCAGAATGTGGCTCTTGGAACGGATGACGACATCATTATTGTGGATGCCGAGCGCGAGTATGGAGCTTTGACCCGCGCCTTTGGCGGCGAGGTCATAGAAATCTCGCCACATAGCGTACACCACCTCAACCCCTTGGAGATCGCGGCGGGCTATGAGGACGAAAATCCCATTGCCCTTAAATCCGAGCTTATAACCAGCATTTTGGAGCAGCAGATGGGCGGCGAGATAAAGGGCAGCTATAAATCCATCATCGACCGCTGTACAGCCAGCGTTTTCAAGCCCTACCTCAACGGCAAGGCCCCTGCTCCGCTGTTGACCGACTGGCGAAAGGAAGTGCTGAAGCAGCCCGAACCGGAGGCGCGGGAGATCGCTCTTGCGGCGGAGCTTATAACGGAAGGCAGCCTCAATGTGTTTGCCCATCACTCGGATGTGGATATGAGTAACCGTATTGTCTGCCTTGACCTGTACGAAATGGGCGAGCAGCTGCGGCCCACGGCGTTGGTGGTGACGCTGGAGGCCATCAACAACCGGGTCATGGAGAACCGGAAAAAGGGCAGGTTTACATGGGTATTTCTGGACGAGGTGTATCTTTACTTCAAGTACCACTATTCTGCCGAGGTCTTATATAAGGCGTGGAAGCGGTTCAGAAAATACGGCGGCATTTTAACAGCCGCGACCCAGAATGTGCAGGAGTGTCTGGACTCCGAAACGGCGAGGCTCATGTTCGCAAACAGCGAGTTTCTTATGCTGTTCAATCAGGCGGCGACTGACCGGCAGGAGCTGAGTAAGCTGCTGCACATCTCCGACACGCAGATGAACTATGTGACCGATGTAGAGCCGGGCCATGGCCTGCTCCGTGTGGCGGGAGCGGTGATCCCCTTTGACTGCACCATCCCCCATGACACGGAGTTGTATAAGCTCATGGATACCCGCCCCGGCAGGGTTTAATGCGTCTCACCATGAAACGCATTATTACGCTGGGAAGTCTTTTTGACGGCATAGGCGTTTTTCCTCTTGACGCAACGCTGAGCGGGATTACACCGCTCTGGGCAAGCGAAATTGAGGCTGCTCCTATAGCCATAACCAAATATCGGTTCCCGGAAATGCAGCACTTAGGGGACATCACAAAGCTCAACGGAGGGGAAATTCCCGCCGTTGATGTTATATCCTTTGGCTCACCCTGCCAGAACCTTTCACAGATAGGAAACAGAGCCGGATTGAGCGGAGCGAAATCCAGCCTGTTTTTTGAGGCCATACGAATCATAAACGAAATGAGGGATGCAACAGATAATTTGTTTCCAACAATCGCTGTTTGGGAAAATGTCATGGGAGCGTTTTCATCAAATGACAGGCTGGATTTTAACGCCGTACTCCGTGCCTTCACAGACGCTGAAGTTCCAATGCCTCCTTCTGGACGATGGGCAAATGCCGGAATGGTGCGAGGGCGAGTCCCTGACCTCGCCTGGCGGCTCATGGATGCCCAGCATTGGGCAAGCCCCAAGCTGGCACGGCGGCAGCGAATCTTTCTCGTGGCAGATTTTGGAGGACGGCGAGCTGACGAAATATTATTTAAGCCCCGGCCATTGCAGCAGTATTATGGCGCTGGCACAAAAGGCGGGCTGCCCGCCGCCGAAAGAGATAGAGGCTCTTTTATTGAGGCAAGGGGGCGTATACCCGTCGTCTGCCCCTTTCAGGACTTCCGTATGCGAGCCATGGCAAAGCACCAAGACAAGAAAAGATTCTTCACCAGCTTTGGAAAACCAACTGACCCTTTTCCCACCCTATTAGCCAGCGGAGTTAACCGCTTTGCCTTTTGGTATGAGGACGACCCGCAGGGCGGGTGTATACGATACCTGACTGAAACCGAGTGTGAGCGGCTTATGGGACTGCCGGAGGGCTGGACAAAATACGGCGCGGGCGCAATTGAGATAAGCTCCGCCAGCCGATATAGGGCGCTGGGCAACGCCATTGCTCTCCCATGCGCCAGCTACATCATGGCGGGAATTTCGGAGGCACTGAAGGAGGCGCTGAATGTATAAAAGAAAAGCAGGAGCAGCCAAATGGCAGCTCCTACTATCTGTTCACACAATATTACCTCTGTCTCTGCGGCCATGCAGAAAGCGCCGGATTTCAACTTGGGTCTGGAACACGGCATAGTAAAGCACATAGCCTTTGACAGACACCTTCCGCAGCTCGTCCCTCGTGGGGCGCTCAGTCCTGTAAAGCTCACAGGCGTAAGGAAACTCCGCAATCTGCTTGACCGTTCTGTCCAGCTCATCCAGCAAATCACTTGCCGCCTTGGGCGCGTCCAGCGTATAGCTGATATAGTCCACAGCCGCCAGAATATCTTCTTCGGCAAGGGGCAGATAAACAACCTTATGCACGCTTTTTCTCCTCTGCCGCCTGAACCCGCGCCCGCGCCTTTGAAATTACATCCTCATGGGAAAGGCGCGCCTCCGTGCTTGCTGCCAGAAGTTCAGCCTCGCGGAGTTTGTCATAGACCATACTGTCATAGCGGTTTTGCTCATAGCTCTCCATGCTCATCACCACAATAGAGCCAACACCATTTTTGGTGAGGAACACGGGCTCTTTGTTTTCCTGAACCTCTCTGGTGATCTCCGCAAAATGATTCCGAAGATCCGATACGGGGCGAATACTCGGCATTTACGCTCAACTCCTTTAGCATTATTATGCGCATAATCTTGCTAATATTATACGCAAACTCAAACAAAATGTCAACCAACAAGGATGTGATAAAAAGTGCAGCTCACAGTTAAAGAAAAAGGCCGGCATGCCTTTATCCGGCAAAGGGCAGAGGAACAGCAGGAAAAGTCCCGGCACAGCTATCATGTGCCGGGATATTTTACGACCATAGATGCGATCCAACGCATGAAGCAGTATGGTTCTGACCCGGAGGAAAGCAGTTCAATCACAGACAGCATAGAGCATGCCGGAGTTTCTGTTTATAAAGCCATGGCGATTTCGCACGGTAGAAAAGGAAATGCGTCTCACCGTGGGACGCATTGTAGACAGGGCGCGGAGGAGTCACCGTATCATAAAGCCCAAGCGGTTCGAGAGCAGGGGCGCAGGCTGGCACGGAACACAGCCATCAAGCAGACCGTACATAAGCAAAACCGCAGAGACAAAACGCTCCGCAAGCTGAAAGCCGCTGCGGAGCAGACAGCAAAAAGCTCCGCAAGGTCTGCGCTTGCCGTCAGTGGTGGGTTGCTCCTTATGCTAATCCCCGTGCTGCTGGTGTTCGGCGCGGCTGGGGCGCTGTTTGGAGGAAGTGCGGACATAGGAAGCGCCCCGGTGAGTGACGAGGTAAAGGCCTATGCCGGGCTTATTCAGATTTATGCCGCGCAGCATGGCATACCTGAATATGCTGAGCTGATTGCCGCCGTGATGATGCAGGAGAGCGGCGGGAGGGGCAACGACCCCATGCAGGCATCCGAGTGTGCCTTCAATACTGAATACCCAAAAACTCCGGGCGGCATAAGCGACCCGGAGTATTCCATAAATATAGGGATTCAAAATCTGGCTGACTGCCTTTCTCAGGCCGGAGTGGAAGACCCCATGGATATTGAGAGAATCAGCCTTGCCTTGCAGGGCTATAACTTTGGCAGCGGGTATATCTCATGGGCAATACGCAATTATGGCGGCTACACGGAGCTGAGTGCCATAGAGTTTTCCGAGCTGATGGCCCACCGCCTGGGCTGGACAAGCTATGGCGACCCGCAGTATGTTCAGCATGTGCTGCGGTATTATACTTTTAGTGAAGCGGAAAGCAAATAATAAAGTGAAATTCGCGGGCGTCCTTTTCATACCGGAAGTCTTTTCTGCCGTCGTATTTTGTTACGACACGCGCAATGCTCTTTGTGCCATAACCATGACCCTCGCCGCTGTCCTTGCGGGTGATCAAATTCCCGCTGGCGTCTTTCAGCGGGGCTTCATCGCAGGAGTTGACGGCTGAAATGAGTACATTGTTCTGCTCCACATTTTTAATAACTGACAGCTCGACCATTCTGCCCTCTGATTTCTCTGCCGCCTCAACCGCGTTTGACAGCAGGTTCCCAAACAGAGCTGTAATGCTTGTCGCATCCATAAAAGACACGCTACCGGCTCGGACATCGCAGAAAAATTTTATATTTTTTTCCGCGCAAAGGTCTGCGTTTCTGAGCAAAATCATATTCAAAATCGGGTCATCACACAGCCTTGCCCTGCGCTGGAATTCCGGCAGCGCCTCCAATTCAGAGATGTACTCCCGGATTTTGTCGCTGTCTCCGTCCTCTGCCATGGAGTTGATTACATTGAAGTGGTTTTTTATATCGTGAATCAGGATCCTCTGACCGTCATACTGCTGCTGGAGCATTTTATAATATTCCGTGTCGGCCTGGTCTTTGAGTTGAGCCATTTGAAAAGCCGCGTGTTCTTCATCCAGCTTTTGGATACGGTTGTAGATAAAAAGAACAACGATGTTCACAAAAAGCAGAGCCATAGAGCTGACCGTTACCAAAATCTCCGTTAAATCCGTCAACCGCCCCATTGCGCCAATATATATGAAGGTAACTATTATGATAACGGAAACGACCGGCATGACACCTAAAAGCACAATTTGGCTGGGTTCATTATAATGTCCCTTATGTGGCTTAAACGCCCTTGCAGCTATAACAGTTATGAAGAAATAGAGCAGCTTACTGAAAACAGCAAAGCGAAAAAGCACCGGTATGCTGTATGTATAGGCGTTATAGTCGTTGACAATTACTGTAATTATCAGATTGACCAAGACCTCGGATATGCCCACAGCCAGCTCAAGGAAAGCTCCATGAAGCACCGCAGACCTGATTTTACATGAATAAACCTGAAAAAGTATTATAGTGTTGATGGAAAGAAATAATACTCCGTTCAGCAGCACGGAATCAAATTGAGAGGCGAAAAAGAGAAGTATATAGCCAAGCGCAAAGCTCAGAAATGTACATATGTTGCTTTTTTCCTGCTTATAGATGTAATTGAAATACAGCCATGCGGTTATAGCCTCAACAACAAAAATAGCGGCGTATAATAGCTTTTCTGCAATCATTTTATGCTCTCCAAATATGCAAGGTATCTGCCGCTGAACTCGGAAAATCTACGCCTTGCAAGATAGGCTTCCTTTACTTGACCTCCGTATTTCAAGACAACAAGGTCTCTCTTTATTTCACACACATATCTCATGTTTACGATATAACTTCTGTATGTGGAGTAAAAGCAGGGGAGCGTAAGAACGCTTCGCCAATGCTCAATGCTGTCTGTTGATTGAATTGTCCCATCGAGTGTATAAACGGAGGTTTTCCTCTGCAGCAGTTCCACGCAGACAATGCGCTCTGCGGACAGCACGGTTATCCCGTTGGGAGTATTGATGGGTATTTCTGCCGTGTCAATATTATATTGGCGCACTGCATCATTCAAATTGCGGAACAGCCGGTTTTTGTCTATGGGCTTGGAAAGATAGCGGAAAACCTGAAAGCGCATTGCCTCGTCCAGATAATCCGGGTAGGAAGTGACAATAATGTTCTTTATTTTTGGATTTTTCT